>Ga0187892_10004882_pt1 | contig 21903 bp, 23 predicted proteins | sample MA1701073metaG_FD_139345 | JGI IMG/M metagenome (GOLD analysis project Ga0187892, IMG submission 139345) | Bio-ooze microbial communities from a basaltic lava cave in the Kipuka Kanohina Cave System on the Island of Hawaii, USA - MA170107-3 metaG ... | reverse complement strand
GCGCCCCCCTTTCAGCGCCTTCTGGTGGTGCGGGCCGCCGTAGGGGTCGAGGAGCACCGGCCAGGGCGGCTCGCTCGCAGGCAGGAAGACGGCGGCGCGGATGGACCGGTCCCCCAGGGCGGTGAACCGGGGCCGCGCCTCGACCTCGGGCGCCTCGACGCAGGCGGCGATCGTCCCCACCGTCTCGCCGCCCGCGGTCACCGTCACCACCGTGTCGTAGGAGTCCGCGATCGCCGAGATCAGCACCACCACGTCGCCGCCGGCGGCGGCGGCGTGCACCCCCGGCGCCTCGGTCACCCGGGCGGCGCCCCGCCACACGTGGACCTCGGTCGGCTCCGTCGACGCGGTGAAGAGCACGCCGCGGTCGTCGACGTGGACGACCTCCCGCACCTGGGCGCCGGGCGGCGTCACCGGCTCGCCGTCGATGTGGACGGACCTGGTGTCGCCCGCCCACTCGGCGGTGACCAACTGGCCGGCCGGCGTCCAGGCGGGCGTGCCGGGCACGATCTCCGTCCACCGGTCGTCGGTGATCTCCCGCCGGACCTCCCCGCCGCTGCGCACCACCATCCGGCGCTGGTCCCGCGACTGCACGAGCACCGTCAGCTCGCCGTCGCCGCGCCAACCGGCCCGGGCCAGGTAGGGCAGCGCGGCGCGGTCCCACGCCACCTCGGTGCGGGCCCCGTCGAGGCCGACCACGAACAGCCGGACCTCGGCGTTGGGGGCGCCCGCGAAGGGGTAGCGCAGCTCGGCGGGCCGGGCGTGGGGGTCGGCGGCATCGAGCAGGGTCGTGGTCGGGACCGCGCCCGCGTCCACGCGCGCCACGGCGAGGGCCTCGCCGTCGGGGCGCCACCAGTAGCCCTCCATGCGGCCCATCTCCTCCGCGGCCACGAACTCGGCCAGGCCCCACGTCACGCCCTCCTCGGCCACCCGCAGGACCTCCTCCCCGCCAGGGGTGACCACCGACAGCCCGCCGTCGCTCACGTAGGCGATGAGCGAAGCGTCGGCGTTGGGCCGGGCGTCGCTGGGGCCCGCCCGGGTCGGCACCCGCCGCACCTCGCCCGACGCCACGTCGGCGGAGAACACGGCCCCGTCGAGCAGGAACACGGCGGTGCGGGCCCGCGGGTCGCACGCGTAGGACACGATGCCGGTGGACAGCTCACGCACCCGCTCCCGCCGGCGCCGCTCGGCCTCGGGCAGTTCGGCCGGGCCGAGGGAGATCCGGCCGGGGTCGGCCAGCAAGACCTCCGCGGCCGACGCCACGTCGTACCGGTACAGGCTGGTGAGCGGGTCGGTCCCCGAACGCGACCGCAGGAACAGGACCCGCGACCCGTCGGACGCGACCGTGAAGGCGCGGGGCTGGCCCAGGGTGAACCGCCGGGTGCGGGCGCACTGGGACGGGAACGTGCTCACGCCCGGTCGGCCAGCAGCCGGGCCACCGCCTCCACCGCCAGCTCGTAGCCGTGGGCGCCGAATCCCTGGATCGTCCCCGTGGCGACCGGCGCCAGCACCGAAGTCCGCCGCCACTCTTCCCGGGCCTCGGGGTTGGAGATGTGCAGCTCGACGACCGGGCCCTCGAAGGCAGCCAGGGCGTCGTGCAGCGACCAGCCGTAGTGGCTGAGGGCGCCGCCGTTGACGATGACGGCCGCGGCGCGGCCCCGGGCGGCGTGCACCGCGTCGACCAGCGCCCCCTCGGCGTTGGACTGGACGTGCTCCAGTTGGTGGCCGTGGCGCTCGGCCGCCGCCCGCGCCGCCGCCACCAGGTCCTCGAGGGTGGCCGTGCCGTAGACGAGGGGCTGGCGCTCCCCCAGCAGGTTCAGGTTGGGGCCGGAGAGCAGCAGCACCAGGCTCATGCCGCCACCTCCAGCAGGGTGGCGGCGACGTCGGTCCGGGCCACGTCGCGGACCACCTCCACGCCGTGCGGCCCGTCCAGGGCGAAGGTGTAGCCGCGGAGCGCCTTCTTGTCGCGCGCCATGAGCACCAGCAGCTCCTCGAAGTCCTGGCCGGGCGGGAGGGTGGTCGGCAGCCCGTAGCCGGCGACGACCCGGTCGTGCTCCTTGACCCGGTCGTCGTCGACGCGGCCGAGCCGGTGGGCCAGGCGGGCGGCGTAGCAGAGGCCGATCCCGACCGCCTCGCCGTGGCGCAGGTCGTAGCGGCCCGCCGTCTCCAAGGCGTGGGCCAGGGTGTGGCCGTAGTTGAGGATGGCCCGGCGGCCGCCTTCCCGCTCGTCGGAGGCGACCACTTCGGCCTTGATGGCGACGCAGCGGGCCACCTTCTCATCGAGGGGCAGGTCGGCCAGGTCGCCCCGGGGGTCGAGGAAGTGGCACTTGGCCACCTCGCCCAACCCGCTGCGGTACTCCCGTGGCGGCAGCGTCTCCAGCGCCTCGGTGTCGCACAGCACCGCCGACGGCTGCCAGAAAGCCCCCACCAGGTTCTTGCCCTCGGGCAGGTTCACGCCCGTCTTGCCCCCGATGGCGGCGTCCACCTGGGCCAGCAACGTGGTGGGGACGTGCACCACGGCCACGCCCCGGTGGTACACCGCGGCCGCGAAGCCGGCGGTGTCGGTCACCACGCCGCCGCCGACGGCGACCACGACGTCGGCGCGGGTCAGCCCGAACCGCGCCCAGCGCCGGCACAGGTCCTCCACCGTCTCCATGCGCTTGCCTTCCTCGCCGCCGTCGATGAAGAACGTCTCCTGCGGCACTCCCGCGTCGACGGGGACGGCGATCGCCGCCTCGGTGACCACCGCCGCCCGGGCGACCCCGTGGGGCGCCACCTCGGCGAGGCGGTGGCGGGCGCCCCGCCCCACCAGCACCGGGTACGAACGGTCGCCCAGCTCCACGTCGACGGTGATCACCCGACCGCCTCCAGCACGCGGGCGACGACCTCGTCGGGGGGGATGTCGTCGACGTCGACCACCGCGCCGGCGACCTCCTCGAAGAAGGGGCGCCGCTCGGCGTACAGCCGCACCAGGGCGCCCAGCGGATCGGCGCCGAGGAGCGGCCGGCTGTCGCCCGTCCCCGCCCGGAGGGCCGAGGTGGCGGGGCGGGCCCGTAGCCACACCACCGGTGGGTGGCGGCGCAGGACCTCGCGGTTGGCCGGGTCGAGCACCGTCCCACCGGCGGCCGCGACCACCGCCGGCCGCACGGCCGTCGACGCCAGCGCCTCCTCCAGGGCCTCCCGCTCGAGGCGGCGAAAACCCCCCTCGCCCTCGTCGCGCCAGATCTGGGCCACCGTGCGGCCGGTCCGCGCCTCGACCTGTTCGTCGCTGTCGAGGAACTCCCACCCCAGGCGCGCCGCCAGTTGGCGGCCCACGGTCGTCTTGCCCGAAGCCATCATCCCGACCAGCGTCAGCGACCGGCCCTTCAGCGCAGCGACCCTACGAACGCGTCGCGGTTGCGCACGACCTCGTCCACCGAGTCGCCCCCGAACTTGCGCAGCGCCTCCCCCGCCAGCACGAGGGCGACCATGGTCTCGGCCACCACCCCCATGGCCGGCGCCGCGGTCACGTCGGTGCGTTCCTTGAACGAGACCGACTCCTGCTTGGTGTTCACGTCGACGGTGCGCAGCACGGGCCGGTTCAGGGTCGACAGCGGCTTCATGGCCGCCCGGGCCACCAGCAGGTCGCCGTTGGTGATCCCTCCCTCGACGCCGCCGGCGCGCGCCGTCTCCCGGCGGTAGGCCCCTTGTGCCGCGTCCCACCGGATCTCGTCGTGGGCTTCGGAGCCGCGCCGGCCGGCCACGTCGAACCCCTCGCCCAGCTCCACCGCCTTCACCGCGTGGATGCTCATCAGCGCCTGGGCCAGCAGGCCGTCGATCTTGCGGTCCCAGTGGACGTGGCTGCCCAGCCCCACCGGCGCCCCGTAGCCGAGGATCTCGACCACGCCGCCCAGGGAGTCGCCAGCCTTGGCGGCGGCCTCGATCTCGGCCACCATCGCCTCCTCGGCGTCGGCGTCGAAGCAGCGGACGGGCGAGGCGTCCACCGTGCTCAGGTCGGCGGGACGGGGTCGGTCCGCCGACTTGGACACCACCGGCCCCATCTGGACGACATGGGACAGGATCGCCACGTCAAGCTGCGCCAGCAGGGCCTTGGCGCACGTGCCCGCCGCCACCCGGGCGGCCGTCTCCCGGGCCGACGCCCGCTCCAGCACGTCCCGGGCGTCGGTGAACCCGTACTTCTGCATGCCCGCCAGGTCGGCGTGGCCCGGGCGGGGGCGGGTCAGCGGCTTGGCCGTCTGCCCCGGCGCCGGGCTCATCTCCTCCTGCCACTTGGGCCACTCGGTGTTGCCGATCTCGATCGCCACCGGCGAGCCCAGCGTGCGCCCGTGGCGTACGCCTCCCAGCAGGGTCACCTCGTCCTGCTCGAACCGCATCCGGGGTCCCCGGCCGTAGCCCAGGCGGCGGCGGGCCAGCTCCCCCTGCACCTCCTCCACCGTCAACGGCAAACCCGCGGGCAGGCCCTCGACCACCACCACGAGGGCCTTGCCGTGCGATTCGCCGGCGGTGAGGAAGCGCAACATTGGTAGTCAGGGGCGCGCCGCCGGATAGACCGGCACGTTTCCCCATCCCCCTTTCAGGTCAGGAGCCGGGCGGAATCGCACCGCACGGCTCTCGCTGAACCGTACGTGACAGTCTCCCGTCATACGGCCGCCCCCGGCATGTAGCTCCCCGAGGACATCCGGTTCCACCGCTTGTAGAGGTTGCCGGCCTCCGCGGCGGCGAACTGGTTGATGCTGACGGTGTCCACGCCCGGTGCCCCGGCGTTGGCCCGGCGTTGGCCCGGACCCGCTCCCACGCCTCGGAGACGAGGCGCTCGGGGATGTCGAACGACTTCACCTTGGGCTTCGATCCCGTCCATCAGCTCTCCCCGGTCGGTTGGCCTCTGGATGATCTGGCCTGCCCGGCCCCTTCGACGCCCCGCTCAGCCCGCCGCCTCTCGACGACGAACCGGGGCCTGCTACCGGGCTGTGCGGCGATTACCCGGACGGGACTCACACCCGCTGGTCTGGTCCAGTTTTCAGGACGCAACATCGACCGATCGTATAAACCACAGGGGTGGAGCGCGCCAACAATCCCCGTGCCGAGCTGTCGTCGATCGCCACCGCCCTGGACGATCTCACCAGCCGGGTCGTGGCCATCTCCGAGCGGGTGGGAGGCACTGAGCTGGACTGGCTGGCCACGACACTGCACGAAGCGGAGCGTTCCCTCGGCGCCGCCACCATGCGCCTGGGCGTGGCCCTGGACCGGCTCCGGCGCTGAGACGCGTGGCCCCGCTCACCGGCGCCCCGCGGTGCTCACCCGGCGCCCGGACGCGGCTGAGGGCGCCCCAGGGGGCGCCCTCAGCGGGCGGCATCGGGCGGCGGAACCCGTTCTAGCCGCCACAACGGGATCAGGTGGCGGGTACCTGCATCCCGTGTATGGATCAACGATACCCCTTTTTCAGTGGTTCCACGATGGCGGCCGACGGGCAAAAATCGTTGAGCGCGCAGTCCCCGCAGCGGGGGCGGCGGGCGGGGCAGACCCGGCGCCCGTGGAGGATCAGGCGGAGGCTCAGGGGGCCCCGCTCGGCCGCCGGTACGAGGCCGTTCAGCTCCGCCTCCACCTTGACGGGGTCGGTCTCGGCGGTGAGGCCGAGCCGGCGCGCCAGGCGGCCCACATGGGTGTCGACCGGCAACCCGGGGAGCCGGAACCCGACGCTGCGCACAACGTTGGCGGTCTTGCGGCCCACGCCCGGCAGCGTGACCAGGTCCTCTATGGCTTGGGGCACGTCGCCGCCGAAGCGCTCCCCCAGGGCGGCGGCCATGGCGACCAGACTCCTCGTCTTCTGGCGGTAGAAGCCGGTGGGGAAGATGATCCGCTCGACGTCGGCGGGGTCGGCCGCGGCCAGGTCGGCAGGCGCCGGATAGGCCGCGAACAGGGCCGGGGTGACCTCGTTGACCCGCTCGTCGGTGGTCTGGGCCGAGAGGATGGTGGCCGTGAGCAATTGGAACGGGTTCAGGTGGGTGAGGGCGCAGAGGGCCTGCTCGTCTCCCGGGTACTCCTCGGCCAGCCGGGCGACGGTCTCCCGGGCCCGGCCCCTGGGCGTGCGAGGTCGGGCCATGGAACGGACGGTACTGTCGCCCGGTGGCTCGGCTCGAAGTCAAGCGCTCCATGGGCCGCGCCGACATCGAGGCCGTCTCGGAGCTGCTCGCGGTGGCCGCCGCGGTCGACCACCACCACCCCCTCGACGAGCACGCCTGGCTCGACCTGGTGCAGGGGGGCCGGGAGGGCTTCGCCGGGCTGGTGGCGTGGGAGGAGGGCCACGGCCATCCCGTCGGCTACGCCCAGCTCAGCCGGGAGCCGCGCCGGCCGGGCGGGTCCTGGGGGCTGGAGTTCGTCGTCGACCCCCACCACCGGGACCACGACCCCGAGGTCGGCCTCCGGCTCGTCGAGGCTGCGCTCGACGTGGTGCGGGCCGAGGGCGGCGGGCACGTCCACCTGTGGGTGCCAAAGCCGACGCCCCTCCACGACCGCATCGCGGCGTCCGCGGGCCTGCGGCGCGGCCGCCAGTTGCTCCAGATGCGCCGGCCGCTGCCGGTCGAGGACGATCCCGCCGGCGCCGAGCCGCTGCCGGTCCGGCCTTTCGTGCCCGGGCTGGACGAGGAGCGGTGGCTGGTCGTGAACAACCGGGCCTTCCGCTGGCACGAGGAGCAGGGCGGCTGGGACCTCGACACCCTCGAGCGCCGCGAGGAGCAGGACTGGTTCGACCCCGCCGGGTTCCTCCTGCACGACCGCAACAGCCGCCTGGCCGGGTTCTGCTGGACCAAGGTCCACCGCGAGCACGACCCGCCCCTGGGCGAGATCTACGTGATCGCCGTCGACCCCGACTTCCAGGGGCTCGGCCTCGGCCGGCGCCTCGTGCTCGCCGGACTCGACTGGCTGTGGCGTACCGGCGTGGCCATCGGGATGCTCTACGTCGACCGGGACAACGGCCCCGCCGTGCGCCTGTACCGGTCGATGGGCTTCACCGTCGACCACGTCGACCAGGCGTACACGGGCGATATCATAGCTTCTGATGTCAACTGACTACCGTAGAGGTACTCAATCGGCCTCAGAAGCGACGATCTTCGCCTCCCAGCACGGGGTCATCGCTCGCGAGCAGGCCCTCGCCCTCGGGCTCACGGCCCCGCAGATCCACCGACGCCTGGAGGCGGGCCGGTGGATCGCCGTCCACCGGGGGGTGTACCGGTCGGCTGACGTGCCCTTCGGCTGGCACGGCCGGGTGCTGGCCGCGTGCCTGGCCTTCGGGCCGGGCGCGTTGGCGTCGCACCGCGCCGCCGGGGCCCTCTGGGGGCTGGACGGGTGCGAACGGCCTCCGGTCGAGGTCACTTGGCCGGGGACGGGCAGCAAACGGCTGGCCGGCGCGATCCTGCACCGGACGCGCGTGCTGCCGCGAGCCGACCGCGCCGAGCGGGAGGGCGTGCCCGCGACCCGGCCGGCGCGGACGCTCGTCGACCTCGCCGCCGTGCTGGAGCACGAGCGCCTGGAGGCGGCGCTGGACTCGGCGTTGCGGGATGGCCTGCTCACCGTGGCGTACCTCGAAGGGCGGCTCGCCGCGCTCGGGACGCATGGGCGGCACGGCGCCGAGGCCCTGCGAGCGATGCTCGGCGAGCGCCGGGACGGCCGGCCGGCGGAGAGCCGCTGGGAGTGCCGCCTCGCCCGCGACCTGGTCGCCGCCGGGCTCCCGCAGCCGGTGCGCCAGTTCGAGCTGTGCGACGGAGGCCGAGTGGCGGCCCGCTTCGACCTGGCCTACCCCGGGCGCCGGATCGGCATCGAGTACGAGAGCTACGGCCACCACCACGGCCGCCAGGCGTGGCGGCGCGACCAGGCCCGCCACAACCGCGCCACCGCCCTGGGCTGGCTGGTCTTTCATCTGACCAAGGGCGAGGGGCTGGCGGCGGTGGTGGCCGCCTACCGGGCCGCGGCCTAGACCCCCACGCCCACCGCCGCGCCGATGAGGTACGTCAAGGCGGCCGGGACCGCCGCCCAGGCCAACTGGCGGAGCGCGGAGCGGGCCACCGGGCGGCCGGTGAAGCGGGCGAGGGCGGCGCCGACCACCAGGGCCGCCACCGCGCCGAGCACGATCGACAGGGCGAGCGCCGCTCCCCCGCGGCCGAACAGCCACGGCAGGAGGGGCACCAAGGCGCCGGCGGCGAAGGCGAGGAAGGACGACACCGCCGCCGCCGCCGGCGACCCGAGCTTGGACGGGTCGATGCCCAGCTCCTCCCGGGCGTGGGTCTCCAGCGCAAGGTCCGGATCGCGCATCATCTCGGTTGCCAGCCGCTCGGCGGTCTCGGGCTCGACCCCCCGGGACCGGTAGATCTGGGCCAGCTCCCGCCGCTCGTGGTCGGGGTGGCGGCGCAGCTCGATGGCCTCCAGGCGCAGCTCCCGGGCCAGCAGCTCCCGCTGGGCGGTCATGGAGATGTACTCCCCCGCGGCCATGGAGACGGCGCCGGCGATCAGCCCCGCGAGCCCGGCCAGGCGGACGACGCCCGGCCCCGGCGAGGCCCCGGCCACGCCCAGGATGAGGGCCACGTTCGACACCAGCCCGTCGCTGACGCCGAACACCGCGGCCCGGGCGGCGCCGCCCTGGACGTCGCGGTGGTGGTGCTCGGGCGGCGGTGCAGCACCCATACCTGGATCAGAATAGGCCGGTGCCCGGGCGGTTCGACCTGTCCTTCGACCAGCTCGCCGACCTCCTGCCCGGCGAGCCGCCCTACCGCGCCCGCCAACTGTGGCGCGCCCTCCACCAGGGCCGCGCGCCCGCCGACATGACCGAGCTTCCATCCGCCCTGCGCCGCCGCCTGACCGCCGCCCTGCCCCCACCCCTCTCCCCTGCCCGGGAGTCGGTGAGCGACGGCGGCGAGACGGTGAAGTGGCTGTGGGCCCTCGACGACGGGGCCGCGGTCGAGACCGTGCTCATGCGCTACCCGCAGCGCGCGACGGTGTGCGTGTCCAGCCAGGCGGGGTGCGCCATGGCCTGCTCGTTCTGCGCCACCGGCCAGGCCGGCTTCACCCGCAACCTCACCGCCGGCGAGATCGTGGAGCAGGTCGTGCACGCCCGCGGCCACGGCCGCTCCGTCCCGGCCCCCGCCGGCGGCGCGTGGAACGTCGTGTTCATGGGCATGGGCGAGCCCCTCGCCAACTACGGGCCGGTGTGGTCCGCGGTCGAGCGCCTCCACGCCGACCTGGGGTTCTCCGCCCGCCACATCACCGTCTCCACCGTCGGCGTCGTGCCCGGCGTCCGCCGCCTGGCCACCGAGGCCCTCCCCGTCAACCTGGCCGTCTCCCTCCACGCCGCCAACGACGACCTGCGCAACCAGCTCGTCCCCCTCAACCGCCGCTACCCCCTCGGCCAGCTCATGGACGCCTGCCGGGTCTACCTGGCGGCCAAGCACCGGCGCCTGTCGTTCGAGTGGGCGCTGATCGACGGGGTGAACGACCGCCCGGCCGACGCCCGGGAGCTGGCCGGCCTGGCCCAGCCCCTCCGCGCCCACGTCAACCTCATCCCCCTGAACCCCACGCCCGGCTACGCCGCCCGGGGCACGCCCGCGGCCGGAATCCGCGCCTTCCGGGACCGCCTCCGCACCCTGGGCGTCAACGCCACCGTCCGCCGCAACCGGGGGACGGACATCGCCGCCGCCTGCGGCCAGCTTGCGGCCGGGGCCGGCGGGGCCGGCGGGGCCGGCGCGGCCGGCGCGGGATGGCGCTCCGGCTGACCGGCGCCTGCAAGACTGTCGCCCATGGTCAACCGACGCCGGTTCTTCAACCCGGCGCAACCACAGACGCTCCAGATCGCCGTCTTCCTCCTCTACCTGAACGCGGTGTTCTTCCTGATCGCCGCCTTCCAGGTCGACCGGGGCGCCTGGATCTATTTCATGCTCACCGCCGGCGGCCTCTTCGCCGGCTTCGGGATCGCCAACGAGAAGAAGTGGGGCTACGGCCTGGGCATCGCCATGGCCTTCCTGCCTTTCGCCCTGCGGTTCTGGTTCGTGGGCAACCCCTTCGGCGCCAGCCTGCTCAACACCATGTTCGAGATCGCCCTGGTCGCCCTCCTGCTCCACCCCCAGAGCCGGGACTACCAGCGCATCTGGTTCAAGTAGGCGCGGGCTCCCCGGGCGGCCCGGAGCGGCGGGGCAGCACGAGGGTGAAGCAGGTCCCGAAGCCGTTCTCGCTGGCCACCGTGATGTCGCCGCCGTGCAGCCGGGCGTTCTCCCGGGCGATGGCCAGGCCCAGCCCGCTGCCCCCGCCCGCGGTGCGCGACCGGGACGGGTCGGCCTTGTAGAAGCGGTCGAACACGTGGGCCAGGTGCTCGGCGGGAATGCCGGGGCCGGCGTCGGCCACCGCCACCCGCACCTCGCCGCCCGCCGGCGCCACCGCCACCCGCACCGGCGGCCGGCCGTGCTCGAGGGCGTTGCCGACCAGGTTGGAGACCACCGCGTCGAGGCGGCGGGGATCGGCCCAGGTGGTCACCCCGCCGGGCAGGTCCACCTCGACCCGCTCGGTCCAGCCCCGGGTCTCGAGCGCCCCGGCCACCAGCCGGCCGAGGTCCAGCGGCTCCCAGGCCATGGCCGGCGCCCCCGCGTCGAAGCGGGAGATCTCCATCAGGTCCTCGACCATGCCCGCCAGCCGGCGGGACTCCAGCACGAGCAGCCGGGCCGACCGCCGGCCGGCGTCGTTGAGCCCGCCGGCGTTGGCGTCGAGCACGTCGGCCGCGGTCGTCAGGGCCGTCAGCGGCGTGCGCAGCTCGTGGGACACGTCGGAGACGAACCGCCGGTGGCTCGCCTCCAGCCCCCGCAGCTCCCCCACCGACCGTTCCAGGGAGTCGGCCATGCGGTTGAAGGCGCGGGCCAGGTCGGTGAACTCGTCCCGCCCCTCCTCGGGGAGCCGGGTCTGGAGCAGGCCGACCTCCAGCCGGTGGGCGGCGTGGCGGGCCCGCCGCAGGGGCCGCAGCAGGCCCCGGGCCGCGACCACGCCGACCGCCGCCGACAGCGCCACCAGCGCCGCCCCCACCCCGGCCAGGGCGTTGCGCAGGAGCACCAGGTCGTCGACCTCGTCGGCCAGGCCGAAGAACAAGTAGACCCGCGCCGCGGCGGCCGGGTCGGCCGGCGCCGCCCCTCCGCCCGGCAGCCGGCCCCCGACCACCACATGGTCGCCCCGGCCTTCGCCGGTCCGCACCCACGCCACCCGTTCGCCGATGACGGCGTCCCCCAGCGCCGGCGGGACCGACGCCGCCGCCAGCGCCGGGGACGTGCTCTCGACCGTGCCGTCCCCGCCGATGGCGACCACGTCCACCGCCCCCACGTCGGGCAACCGGGTGACCAGGGCCCGGACCTCGGCCGGGGTGGCGCCGGCGGGCAGCCGGGAGATGGCGTCGGCCAGCGTGGCCCGCGCCTCCCGCACCGCCGCCGACGTGGCCCGCTCGATCACCGCCCGCCGCACCAGCACGTACGACGTCGCCGCCAGCGCCGCGGCCACGACCGCGGCGACCGCCGCGAAGGTCGCCACCAGCCGCGGCCGGAGCCCCTTCACGCCGGGCCCTTCACGCCGGGCCCGCCGGGCCCGCCGGGGTCGCCGGGGTCGCCGGGGTCGCCGGGGTCGTCGCCAGCTTGTAACCCACCCCCCGGACGGTCTGGATCAGGGTGGGGTGGGCGGGGTCGGCCTCGACCTTGGCCCGCAGGCGCTGCACGCAGGCGTCCACCAGCCGGGAGTCGCCCAGGTAGGTGTAGTCCCACACCTGCTCGAGCAGCATGGCCCGGGTGAAGACCTGCGCCGGCCGCCGGGCCAGCTCGTACAGGAGGCGGAACTCGGTGCGCGTGACGTGCAGCTCGGCGCCTCCCCGCGTCACCGCCATGGCGGCCGGGTCGATGACCAGGTCGCCGGCCCGCACCACCCGGGCCTGGGGCTCGCCCCGCTGGCGCCGCAGCACCGCCTTGATGCGGGCCAGCAGCACCCGGGTCTCGAAGGGCTTGGTGACGTAGTCGTCGGCGCCCGACTCCAGGCCGAGCACCACGTCGATGGCGTCCGACCGGGCGGTCAGCAGGATGATCGGGACCGGGTCGTCGTGGCGGATGCGGCGGCAGACCTCCAGGCCGTCGGCGCCGGGGAGCATGACGTCGAGCAGGACCAGGTCAGGGCGGGAGCGCCGCCAGCGGCCCAGGGCCTCCTCGCCGGAGACGGCCGTCTCCACCCGGTGACCCTCCCCTTCCAGGGCCAGGGTGACGGCCTCGCGGACGGAGCCGTCGTCTTCCACCAGCAGGATCGAGGCCATCGGCGCCACCCATTGTCTCGCACCCACTAGCCTGCGCGTCGTGCTGGGAGGTGGTCGCCGGCTCTTACCGGTCATCCTGGCGGCGGTCGTCACCTTCGCCGCGTTCGTGGCCGTGAGCTGGCCGCAGCCGCTCTCGTCGCCCGGGCTCAGCGTCCGCGCCGGCCAGGCGGGCGACTACCTGGCCACCGTCCCCACCCTCGCCCCCGCGCCCACGACCACCGCGCCGCCGGCGCCGCCCACGCCGCCCGCCACGGTGGCGGTGGCGGCCCGGGGCCGGGGCCGCACCCTCGGCGTCGGCTTCGCCCCGCCCGCGGCGAGCCCCGCCACCTTCGCCTACGCCACCGGCGGCTCCGTCGGCCTCTACAGCCAACCCGGCCAGGCGGAGCCCGACGACTGGCAGGACAACCCCACCTGGGAGGGGTTGCCGGGCGTGTTCCTCGTGCACGGCCGCCAGGGCGACTGGCTGAACGTCCAGGTGTCCATGCGGCCCAACCAGGCCACCGCCTGGATCAAGGCCGAGGAGGTCGAGCTGCGCCAAACCGCCATGCGCATCGTGGTGGACACCGCCGCCGCCACCCTCACGGTCTATGACGGCGCGGCGGTCAAGCTGTCGACCTCGGTGGCGCCGGGCAAGGGCGCGACACCCACGCCCACCGGCGACTTCTTCGTCGACGGGATCGTCGCCCTCCGCGACGCCAGCGGCCCGTACGGGTCGCACCAGGTCAGCGTGGCCGCCTTCTCCAACGTCCACTACAGCTTCGGCGGCGGCAACGGCCAGATCGCCATCCACGGCACCAACGACCCCGCCCTCATCGGCGCGCCCGCCAGCAACGGCTGCGTGCGCATGACCAACGAGGACGTGGCCGCGGTGGCCGCCCTGGTCCCGGTCGGGACCCCCGTCACGATCCTCTGACCGGACATCGCATTCTGCGTCGGAATCCGACGCAAGATGCGATGTCACGGCGGTCAGTTGGAGGCGCGCCCGCACCGGGGGCAGCGGTCGTAGGTGCGGGACGTGGGGCGGCCGCACCCGGGGCACCGGTCGATGCGGACCTGGCCCCGGCGGATGCGGGCCGCGGCCGACCACAGGGCCCCGCCCAGGGCCACGACCATCAGGACTTCGAGCACGTCCCGGACCAGGGGGGGCACCCGCCAAACCTAGGCTGGCGGCATGAACCGGCTCGCCGACGAGACCAGCCCCTACCTCCAGCAGCACAAGGACAACCCGGTGGACTGGTACCCGTGGGGCGACGAGGCGTTCGCCCGGGCCGAGGCCGAGGACAAGCCCATCCTGCTCTCGATCGGCTACGCCGCCTGCCACTGGTGCCACGTCATGGCCCACGAGTCCTTCGAGGACCCCGAGGTGGCGGCGGTGATGAACCGGCTGTTCGTCAACGTGAAGGTCGACCGGGAGGAGCGCCCCGACGTCGACGCGGTGTACATGGAGGCGGTGCAGGCCATGTCCGGCCACGGCGGGTGGCCGATGACCGTCTTCCTTACCCCCGACAAGCGCCCCTTCTACGGCGGCACGTACTACCCCAAGCAGCCCCGCATGGGGATGCCCGGCTTCGTGCAGCTCTGCGCCGGCATCGCCGAGGCGTGGAGCGAGCGGCGCGACGAGGTCCTGGCCCAGGCGGGCCGGCTCACCGGCGCCCTGCAAGGTTCGCTCGAGTTCGCCGTCCACGAGGGGGCGCTGCCCGGCGCCGACGCCGTCCGGGCCGCGGGGGCCATGCTGGCGGAGCGGGTCGACGGGGCGTGGGGCGGGTTCGGGATGCAGCCCAAGTTCCCCCAGCCCGACCTCCTGGAGCTGCTGCTGCGGACCACGTACGGCGTTCCGGCCACGCAGGGCGGCGAAGGCGAGGCCCAGCTGCGCCTGACCCTCGACGCCATGGCCGCGGGCGGCATCTACGACCACCTGGGCGGCGGCTTCGCCCGCTACTCGGTGGACCGGGAGTGGCTCGTGCCCCACTTCGAGAAGATGCTGTACGACCAGGCCCTGCTGGCCCGGGTCTACCTCCACGCCTGGCAAGCGACCGGGAACGAGGCGTACCTCCAGGTCGCCTCGGAGACCATCGACTACGTGCGGCGCGACCTGCGCGACCCGGCCGGCGGCTTCGCCTCGTCGGAGGACGCCGACTCCGAGGGGGTCGAGGGCAAGTTCTACGTGTGGTCGCAGGCGGAGGTCGAGGCGGTCTCGCCCGCGGCGGCCGAATGGTGGGGCGTCACCGCCAAGGGGAACTTCGAGGGCCACAACATCCTGCGCCGGCCGCTGGGGTCGGAGCTGGTCCGCCCGCCGGAGATCGAGGAGGCCCGCCGAACCCTGTTCGACATCCGGGCCAGGCGGGTGCGGCCCGGCCTGGACGGCAAGGTCCTCACCGAGTGGAACGGCCTGTTCCTCGCCGCCCTGGCCGAGGCGGCGGCGGCCACCGGGCGGGAGGACTGGCAGGCCGACGCGGTGGCGGCCGGCGAGTTCCTGCTGGCGTCGCTGCGGCGCGACGACGGGCGGTGGCTGCGCTCGTGGCAGGGGGGCCGGACCCAGCATCTGGCGTACGCGGCCGACTACGCCGCCGTCGTCAACGCCTTCACCCGCCTGGCCGAGGCCACGGGCGCGGCCCGCTGGATCGCGGAGGCCCGGCAGGCCGCCGACGCCATGCTCGCGCTGTTCTGGGACGAGGAGGGCGGCGGCCTGTTCACCGGGGGCCACGACAGCGAGCGGCTCATCACCCGGGCCAAGGACGTGCTCGACAACGTCATCCCGTCGGCCAACGGGGCGGCGGCGGTCGCCCTCACCCGGCTGGCCGCCCTGACCGGCGACGACCGCTACCGGGAGAAGGCGGAGGGGATCGTCCGGCTGGTGGCCGACCCGCTCTCACGCCACCCCACCGCCTTCGCCCACCTGCTGGCCGCCGTCGACCTGCTCAACGGGCCGGTGACGGAGGTGGCGGTGGTGGGCGACCGGCCCGACCTGGCGCGCGCCGTCCAGGCCCGCTACCTGCCCAACGCGGTGCTGGCGTGGGGCGAGCCCTACGACTCACCGTTGTTCGAGGGCCGCGACCCCGGCTTCGCCTACGTCTGCCAGCACTACACCTGCAAGATCCCGACCGCCGCCGTCGACGAACTGGCCGAGCAGCTCACCAGCGCCCACGGTGGATGACCTCGGCCGCGGGGCGGCGGCCCCGGCCGGCTGACGACGACCGCCGGTCGGGCGCGGGGTACCCGGCGGCGACGGCGCCGATGGGGTCGTAGCGCGCCGGCACGCCGAAGGCGGCCCTGACCGCCTCCGGCCGGAACACCCCGAAGAAGGCGGCGCCCAGGCCGGCGTCGACCGCCGTCAGCAGCCCGAGCAGGGCGCTGAAGGAGGCGTCGACCGTCCACCACGGGACCCGGAACGCGGCCCTCGATCCGGCCTTGTCGGGTTCGGCGTAGCGGTCCCGGTACGCCTGTTCGTCGGCGAAGGGGACCATGAGTAGGGGCGCCCGGAGGAGGCCGGGCCAGGGAAATCCGGACCGCTGCGACGGGGGTAAGGCGGCGTCCCAATAGCGGCCCGTTTCCTCCGGTCCTTCGAGCACGAGCAGCTCGACGCCCTGGGTGAACCCGGCCGACGGCCCCCGTTGGACGTTGCGCACCAACCGTTCGACGGCCTCGGGCGGGACCGGCCGGTCCGCGAAGTTGCGGACCATTCTCCGCCGGCGGAGCACCGTTTCGAAGTCCACAGGGTATCCACCATATGCAGGCGCCGTTCAGGCACCATGTTCCCTGATGCGAACCGCGGCATTGGCGCACGCACCGGGCGGGACGCTCTACCGGGTCGTCGTTCCCGGGGCGCGCCTCCGGCTCCTCGTGCTCGCCGCCGACGGCGGCGGGGACGGCGGCGGGGACATCGGCGGGTGCGTCGGCGGGTGCGTCGGGGTGGACCTCGACACCGGCGCCTTCGTGCGCGCCGCCCACCCCGCGGGGGCGGATCCCCCGGGGGCCTTCGAGGTCGTCGAGGGCGAGATCGCCGGCGCGGTCGAACCGCCCGACCCGGCGCGGCCCGAAGCGCTGGAGCTGGCCGCGCCGCCCCGGCCGGTCGGCCGGTTGTCGGTGCGGCGCGCCGACCGGCTGCTGGCGCCGCTGCACCACCCGCCCCGCCTCCCGCTGCTGGGCCTGGCCGCCGACGCCGTCCCCTACTGGACGCTCTCCGGCGACAGTCCGTCGCTGGCCCTGGTCGACCTTCGCGCCGACGCCCGGCTTCGCGCCGGCGAGAGCGGGGCCGAGTGCCACTTCAACTGGCAGGGCGTCGACCACGACCTCCCCTTCACCGACGGCCGCCTCCTGGCCGCCATCGAGCGCCAGTTCACGATCCGCCCCACCCGGGGCGACGTGCAGCGCCTGCTGGGCTACCGGCCCCGCCGCCTGCTGGTGCTGCTCACCGCGCCGATCGACGGCTACTGCCACAAGACCGTCGCCGCCCTGCTGCCAGGGGGGCGCGGCTAGGCCCAGCGCTGGCGGCTAGCGGTCGAACAGCTCGTCGAGGTCGATCGCCAGCCCGGGCAGCAACGGGGTCGTGAGCTGCTTGCCCCGGCCGAGCTCCGACCCGGCATCGAAGGCGGGACCGCCGGGCGCCGACCGCCGGAAGACCAGCACCGTGTCGGCGGCGGTGTCCACCAGCCACAGCTCGGGGAGCCCGGTCGACTCATAGACGCCCTTCTTCACGTGGAGGTCGTGCCGCCACGTCGACGGCGAGCGGACCTCCACGGCCAGGTCAGGGGGCGCGTCGAGGCGGAGCGCCTCCCGCCGCGGGCGACGGGCCTCGCTCACCCACAGCACGTCCGGGGCGTAGACGTCGTGGCGGCCGAGGTGGACGTCGAGGGGCAGGAACGCCTCGCCCCGCGCTGGCTCGGCGCGGCACCACTGCCGGATCAGGGCGTAGACCTCCCCAGCGATGCGCTGGTGGCGGGCGCTGGGTTCGTTCACGACGATCTCCCCGTTGACGAGTTGCGTGCGGCGCTCGGGGAGATCGAGCGCGAAGTACTCCTCGGCGGTGATCGGGCGGGTGCGGGGTACGACCGCCATGGGCCGCCTCCTTAGCGGGTGGCGAGGGGTGCGAGGTCCTCGGCCATGGCCCAGCCGAAGACGATGAGAGTGTCGCCCTTGGTCCGGTCGACGGGCTCGAAGAAGGCGTCGTACTCGGCGCCGGGGGACCCGTTCTCGTAGTCGAGGAGCCCGGGCGCCTCGCCGTCGCCGGCGACGACGAACGTGCGGTCGTTGACTCGTCCCTCGGCCCCGAAGCGCTTGGCCAGGCGGCGGCCCCACGCCCGCTCCTCCCCGGAGGGCTTGTGGGCGGGCCGCGGCACCACGTCCTCGAAGTCGGCGAAGGCGGCGTAGCCCCCCGGCTCGGCCAGGCGGGTGGCAACCAGCACGTCCTCGTCCGGGAAAGCGAGCACCGCCCGGCGCAGCTCGTCGCCCACGAGGGCCCTGAGCACCTGCTCGCGCTTGGCGAAGCGCTTGACCGAGGCCATGCCGATGAGCACGCACGGGGTGCCGCCGATGCGCTCGAGGGTGCAGAAGGCGAAACCCGCCAGCCGGCCGCCATCGGCGGCTTGGGTCACCAGGACCCACGCGTCGCGGGCCTTGGAGAGCTCGCCGACGTCGTAGGCGAACGCCCCCTCGGCCCCGCTCGAAGCCGAGATGTCGGCCATGTCAGACAGCTCGGCGTCGTTGAGCGCGGTGGTGTCCTTGGTCTCGACGTCAATGGCCATCAGACCACTAGTCCATTCGGTCCCAGCAGAACGCGCAACTCGGCAAACAGCCCGTTGCGGGTGTCGACTCGGAAGCTCTCGGGTAGGCGCAGCACAGTCGTCTCCAGGTGCAGGAACACCGGCGTGTCCCCCGGGTGCTCCTGGAGCATCGATTTTAGGCGACCGACGACGGTCTCGGTGAGCGAGCCCGGTGCGAGCTTGATGCGGACGGGCGGCTCGTCCCCCTCGGAGAGCTCGGGCCGCTTGATCTCGAGGCAGACGATCTTGGCCGGCTCCTCCTTGAGGTCGAGCCGCCCCTTCATGCAGACGACGGCGTCGTCGGCGAGAAGGGCGCCGTACTCGTGCATGGTGCGGGGGAAGACCATGACCTCGATGGCGGCGTCGAGATCCTCGAGCACGAAGACGGCCATGAGGTCGCCCCGCTTGGTGTACTTGCGCTGGAGGGCGGTGACCACGCCGCCGATCCAGCGGGTCTCGCCGTCGCGGCACTCCCGGAGCTCGGCGATGGACGCCTCGGTGAGGCGGCGGAGGGCGGCGCCCACCGAGAGCAGCGGGTGGCTGCTCACGTACAGGCCCAGCATCTCCTTCTCGAACCCGAGCACCCGCTTGGAGTCCCACTCCTCGGCGCCGATGGGGACCCGCTCGTCGTGGACCGGGCCGCCGGCCGGGCCGGTGACGTCGCCGAACAGGCTCATGATCCCCTGCTCCTGCTCCCGCCGGCGGGCCAGGGTGGAGTCGACGACGCGCTCGAAGGACTCCATCAGCCCCTTGCGGGTGTGGCCGAGGGAGTCGAAGGCGCCGGCCTTGACCAGCGACTCGACCGACCGCTTGTTGAGCACCATCGGGTCGACCCGGTTGCAGAAGTCGTAGAAATCAGCGAAGGGACCGCCCGCCTCCCGCTCGGCGATGACCAGGGCGACCAGGCCCTCGCCCACGTTGCGCACCGCCGACATCCCGAACACGATCTCGCCGTTGATGCACGTGAACTCGGACGCCGACCGGTTGACGTCGGGCACCGTCACCGGGATGCGGCGGGCCCGGCACTCGGCCAGGTAGACGGCGGTCTTGTCCTTGTCGTCCTTGACCGACGTGAGGAGGGCGGCCAGGTACTCGACGGGGTGGTTGGCCTTCAGCCACGCCGTCTGGTAGGCGACCATCCCGTAGCAGTAGGCGTGGGCCTTCGGGAAGGCGTAGTCGGCGAACGGTTCGATGATGTCGAACAGCTTGTGGCCGAGCGCGGCCCCGTACCCCGTCCGCTCGCAACCGGCCACGAACCTCTCGCGCTCGGCGGCCATCATCGACCGGATCTTCTTGGCGCAGGACTTCCGGAGGTTGTCGGCCTCCTGGAGCGAGTAGCCGGCGAAGCGCTGGGCGACCCGCAGGATCCCCTCCTGGTAGATCATGAGCCCGAACGTGTCGCCCAGCAGATCGCAGAACTCGGGGTGGGGACCGGTCACCGGTTGGCGCCCGTTCTTGCGGTCGGCGAAGTCGTTGTGCATGTTGGCCGCCATCGGGCCCGGGCGGTAGAGGGCGACGAGGGCGCCGATGTCGTCGAAGAACGTGGGCGCCAGGGAGCGCATGAGGGCCCGCATGGGGCCGCCCTCGAGCTGGAAGACCCCGATCGAGTCTGCGTTGCGCAGCATCTCGTAGACCCTCTCGTCGTCGAGGGGGACGTTGTCGATGTCGGGCCGCACGCCCGACGTCCCCTCGATGAGGTCGAGGGCCCGCTCGATGACGGTGAGGTTGCGCAGCCCGAGGAAGTCCATCTTGAGCAGGCCCAGGTCGGCCACGCCGTGCATCTCGAACTGGGTGACGACCGGCGCGTTGGCCGGGTCCCCTCCGGGCTCGGGCTTGCGCTGGATGGGGAGGTACTCGGTGAGCGGCTCGCGGGTGATGACGACGGCGGCGGCGTGGATGCCGTCCTGGCGGCGCAGGCCCTCCAGGCCCTTGGCCACGTCGATGACCTTCTTGGCCTCGGGGTCGGACTCGTACAGCGCCCGCAGCTCGGAGGCGACCTTGTACCCGTCCTCGTACCCGGGGGTCAGCTCCAGGCAGGCGTGCAGCGGCGTGTCCCGGCCCATGACCAGCGGCGGCATCAGCTTGGCGATGCGGTCCCCCACCGCGTACGGGTAGCCCAGGACCCGCGAGCCGTCCCTGACCGCGGCCCGGGCCTTGATGGTGGAGAAGGTGACGATCTGGGCCACGTGGTCGGGCCCGTAGCGCTCGGCGGCGTAGCGGATCATCTCGCCCCGGTGGCGCTCGTCGAAGTCCATGTCGATGTCGGGCATCTCCTTGCGCCCGGCGTTGAGGAAGCGTTCGAAGATCAACCCGTAGCGGATGGGGTCGAGATCGACGATGCGCAGGCAGTAGGCGACACAGCACCCGGCGGCCGACCCGCGCCCCGGCCCGACCCGGATCCCGCGCTCGCGGGCGTGGCGGATGAGGTCCCAGACGATGACGAAGTACGCCGACAGGCCCATCTCGGCGATCACGCCCAGCTCCATGTCGATGCGCTGCTGCACCTCGGCCGGCACGGGCTCGCCGTAGCGGGCCTTCGATCCTTCGACGGCGAGGTGGCGGAGGTAGGCGTCGTCGCCGCCCGGGCCGTCCTCGAACCCGGGCGGCAGCGGGAAGCGGGGCAGCTCCGGCTTGCCGAACTCCAGCTCGACGTGGGCCCGCTCGGCGATGAGCAGGGTGTTGTCACACGCCTCGGGCCAGTCCTTGAACAGGTGGCGCATCTCCGCCGCCGTCTTCACGTAGTGCTGGTCGCCCTCGAACTTGAACCGCTTGGGGTCGTCGATCGTCGCCCCGGTCTGGACGCACAGGAGGGCGTCGTGGGCGACGTGGTCCTCGCGCCGGGTGTAGTGGCTGTCGTTGGTGGCGAGGAGCGGGGCGCCGATGCGGCGGGCGATGTCGACCAACTGGGGGTTGGTCTGTCGCTGCTCGGCCAGGCCGTGGTCCTGCAGCTCGACGAACAGGTTGTCCCGGCCGAGGATGTCCTGGAGGCGGCCGGCGTGGCGGAGGGCGGCCGCGGGGTCGCCCCGCAGGAGGGCCTGGTTGACGATCCCGCCCAGGCACCCGGTGGTGACGATGAGCCCGTCCCGGTGGCGCTCGAGCAGCTCCCAGTCGACCCGGGGCTTGATGTAGTACCCGTCGAGGTAGGCGGCCGAGCACAGCTTGATCAGGTTGCGGTAGCCGGCTTTGTTCTCCGCCAGCAGCAGCAGGTGGTAGTAGAGCTTGTCGCCGTCGACGCCGTGGCGGGCCGGCCGCTCGTAGCGGCTCTCGGCCGCCTGGTAGGCCTCGAAGCCGAGCACGGGCGTGATACCGGCCTTCCGGGCGGCCCGGTAGAGGTCGAGGACGCCGTACATGTTGCCGTGGTCGGTGATCCCGATGGCCGGCTGCCCGTCGGCGACCGCGGCGGCCACCACGTCCGCGATCCGGCTCGCGCCGTCGAGCATCGAGTACTCGGTGTGGGTGTGGAGGTGAACGAAGCTCAATGGACAGCCTGTGGACGACCTTGTGGAGGAGTTACAGGCCTGTGATTTTACCGTGCCTCGCTCACCAGGACCAGGGTTGCCTCGGGGACGGTGGGGTGGAAGAACAGGGTGACCGGCTCCAGGTGGGGCGGGTCGCCGAGGTGCTCCACCACCACGGGGACCGGCTCGCGGGGCCGGAAGACCTGCTGCAAGCCCAGCGCCAGGGCGCTCACCAGGGCGGCGCCCGCCACGCGGTTCATGCGAGCCAAGCTACTGCGGTCGGAATCTTTCCCGAGTGGAAAGTTTTCGACGCCAGAAGGCGGGCGGGCTGGCTGGCTGGCGGGCGGGCAGCGGGCAGCGGGCGGCGGGCGGCGGGCGG
>Ga0187892_10004880_pt1 | contig 21914 bp, 24 predicted proteins | sample MA1701073metaG_FD_139345 | JGI IMG/M metagenome (GOLD analysis project Ga0187892, IMG submission 139345) | Bio-ooze microbial communities from a basaltic lava cave in the Kipuka Kanohina Cave System on the Island of Hawaii, USA - MA170107-3 metaG ... | reverse complement strand
CCAGAACGGCCTCTTGGCCTTGGCCCACAACGGTAACTTGGTGAACGCCAGCATCCTTCGGTCCGATCTCGAGGAGCAAGGCTTCAACTTCAGCACTTCAACTGATACCGAGATTATTGCCCACCTGCTGGCTGCTGCGCCCGGCGCTGATTGGCAAGAACGGATCACTAACGTTATGCGTCGCTTAGAGGGCGCCTACAGTTTAGTCGCTTTAACACCTACCCATCTCATGGCGATGCGCGATCCTTACGGCGTACGTCCCCTCTGTCTGGGCAAGCTGCCCTCCGGGGGCGCCAGCGCTTACGGCAGGAACGGTGGCTCGGGCTGGGTGATCGCTTCCGAGACCTGCGCCCTCGATCACATCGGGGCCGATTTCGTCCGCGAGATCGAGCCCGGCGAGGCGATCATCGTTGATGGCCAAGGGGTGACCAGCTTCAAGGCCGTGGAGGCGCCAAGGCGAGCCCTTTGCGTCTTCGAGTTCATCTACTTCGCCCGCCCGGACAGCATGTTGCGCGGCGAATTGTTGTACCCCGTGCGCATGGCCATGGGCCGCGAGCTGGCCCGACAGCACCCCGTTGACGCCGATCTAGTCATCGGTGTGCCCGATTCCGCAACCGCCGCCGCTATTGGCTACTCCCACGAGTCCGGCATTCCCTACGCCGAAGGCCTAGTTAAGAACCGCTACGTGGGCCGTACTTTCATTCAGCCGGACCAGCGCCTGCGCGACGTGGGCGTTTACCTCAAGTTCAACCCTATGAAAGAGGTCATCGGCGGAAAGCGTTTAGTGGTGGTGGACGACTCCATTGTGAGGGGCACTACCACTCCCAAAGTAGTGGACATGCTCAAGCGAGCCGGGGCCAAAGAGGTGCATATGCGCATCTGCGCCCCACCCATTCGCCATCCCTGCTACTTCGGCATCGACATGGCCACCCAGTGGGAGCTGATCGCTGGCAAGAAATCGGTGGAGGAGATCCGAGAGCACATCGGCGCCGATAGCTTGGGTTATTTAAGCATCGAAGGCCTGTTCCGGGCCATCGGCCAGGATCAGGCCGATTTCTGCACCGCTTGTTTCTCCGGCCAGTATCCGATGCCCGTCCAGCTCCAGATGGATAAGCTGGCCTTCGAGCGGCCATCCCACGACGGGGGCCGGCCGGAACCAGTGCCCGTAGCCTGGACTTGGGAGCAAGACCGCCATTAGAGTTGCATGCGCATAAACAGAAGTTGCGGAGGGTGTGGTGGAGGTTTCCCCGCGAGGGTAACGTAGCTGAATGCAGGCTAATTTTAGGAGTGAACAGATTCTGCTTTTTTATTTCCGTATATGGCTCTGATTGAGCAGGGGAAAGAGCCTTCTACCTCCTACGCTCAGGCCGGCGTCGATGTCAGTGCTGCCGAGCGTTTAGTTTACCGTATCGCTGAGCTTGCCCGGGCCAGCCGCCGCCCCGAGGTCATCGCTGATGTAGGGCCCTTTAGCGGGCTCTTCCGCCTGGCAGGCTACCGCGATCCCGTTCTAGTGGCCAGCGCCGACGGCGTGGGGACTAAACTTAAATTGGCTGCCCTATTAGACCATTACCCATCCCTGGGCCATGATTTAGTCCATCACTGTGTTAACGATATTCTTACCGCCGGCGCAGAGCCTTTGTTCTTCTTGGACTACATCGGTGGCCACGGCCTGAGCGATGAGGCGAAGCTGCAGCTAGTGGGCGGTGTCGCGGAGGCTTGTCGCGCCGTAGGCTGCGCCCTCTTAGGCGGCGAAACCGCCGACATGCCGGATGTGTACAGCGAGGGCGACTTCGACCTCGTCGGTTTCATCGTCGGCGCCGTGGAGCGGGACGCCGTTATCGACGGCTCTCAAATCCAGGTCGGCGATATCCTTCTGGGTCTGCCTTCGAACGGACTCCACACCAACGGCTACTCCCTGGTGCGTAAGGTCTTCGGCGTCGGCCTGGGCGGCGACCCAAATAAGGAGCGGGAACGCCTTTCCCGTCGCTATCCGGGCCTCGACGGCACACTGGGCGAGGAGCTTTTGCGGCCTCACCATTGCTATTACAGCGAGCTCAAGCCCGTGCTGGGCCAGCTCAAAGGCATCGCTCACATCACCGGCGGCGGCCTGCCCGGCAACGTCCCCCGCATTCTGCCGTCGGGGCTAGCGGCTCGTCTCAATAAATCCGCCTGGGCGGTGCCGTCCCTCTTCCGCCTCATCCAGGAGCGGGGACGCGTGGCCGAAGACGAAATGTACCGCACCTTCAACATGGGCCTGGGAATGGTGCTAGTCGTCGCCCCCGCCGACGTGGAGTCGATTCGCTCGCAGCTGCCAGAAGCTCTCGTCGTAGGTGACGTGGTAAAGACGAAAGGAGATGCAAGAGTAGTTTGGACGTAATCGCCTAATGCCTACCTATCGAATCTACTATTTCGAAAGGCAACTGACGGGCGTCCGCCCCCGCGACTACCTCGAACACCTCGGCTTGGACCGCATCGCTCAGGAGGGGGATACGCCCAAAGGCGTCGAGACCGAGTGGGAAGAGGATATCGACGCCGACGACGAGCGGGACGCCCTCCGCACCTTCTTCCGCGACCACTTGGAAAACGAATCCGACTTGGGCTTTCTCGATGAGCGAGGCGAGAGGCAGCGCCCCTGGCGAATCGATGACCTCGATCCCAACCGCACCTATATTTGGATTGAGGGCGATAAGCTGATGCAGTACCAAGGCATCGAGTCTCTGGCCGATCTGGTGGCATGCCCCCTCTGCGGCGGCAGCGGCAAGGTCACCCCCGACGTAGCGGAAGAGTTCGCGGAAGAGTAGGAAGAGACGTAAAAATTCGTAACGTGGAGGTCTTGACAATCTACACGGAAGCGTGTAGATTCAGAACGAACGTTCAATAAAGGAGATACCGTGCCAGCGGTCACCGTTAGAAGGCAGCTCGGCATAACAGGCAACCCAGCCTACGATGGTGTTCCCTTCACGGACTTCTCCTCCGTTAGTCCTGATACGAACCTACAAGCACTCAACCTGAATTGGCGGGAAAACGATCTGCCGCAGTGGCAGCGCACGAAGCATGTTCATCGGCTGCATCCCTATCTAGGGAAGTTTGTTCCGCAGCTTGTTGAAATCTTTCTTAGGAAGTACGAGCCGAAGCGCGTTTTGGACCCGTTCTGTGGATCGGGCACCACGCTTGTCGAGGCCTCCGCCCTTGGAATCAATTCTGTAGGCTGTGATATCTCTCCCTTTAACTGCCTACTTACGCGTGTGAAGACGGCTGAGTACGATCTCCAAATCCTGGAGAAGGAAATCAACGATATACTGATGGAATTGCAGAACAGGCTCCAGCCTAGCCTCTTCTCGCTTATCAGAGAGCGACCGGCTGATTACTTGTCTTGCTGGTACGCCCCACGAGCGCATGAGGAGTTGCTACTCTATCGATCCCTCATTCCCAATTACAAGCATCAAGACGTCCTCAAGGTAGTTCTCTCGCGTGCCGCGCGCTCAGCCCGCCTCACCACCCACTTTGACCTTGACTTTCCCAAGGCCCCGACTCTCGACGCTTACGACTGCCACAAGCATAAGCGCATTTGCAAACCGACCCAGGATGCCCTTCGCTTCCTGCATCGCTACAGTTTAGATACTCTAAAGCGGCTAAAAGAATTTGCGCAGATCAGGACGTGTGCGCCCGTTACCATCATTCAGGGAGATGCCCGGCAGGTCGATTTCCCAGAATGCGACATGGTCCTTACATCGCCGCCATATGTAGGCCTAATCGACTATCATGAACAGCACCGTTACGCTTACGAACTTCTCGATCTGGATGGCTACCAGGAGCTAGAGATTGGCGCCTCTTGGAAAGGCAATTCTGGAAAGGCCGCCCGCATCTACATGGAGGACATGACTGACGCCTTTTCTAATGTCCTCAAGTCTCTTGCTAAGGGTGGCGTCATGGTCGTTGTTGTCCATGATCGCCGGGACATCTATGATGCCATCGCCGAAAAGCTGGGGGTCACTGTCGAGTACCGTTTGGAGCGGCACGTGAACCGCCGCACCGGCCGGCGCGCCAGCGACTTCTTTGAGGACGTGATGGTTTGGCGGGCGTAATACCTGACACAATACGGGCGGCAATACGCAACCGTGTCAAGGCGATATTGAGTAAAAAGTTAATGTCGGTTCCTCCTCCGCCAAGAGGTGCTACCGACTTTCGACCGCTCCAAGAACGAGATAAAAATGGCTTGATTAAGCCGTTCCATCAGTTGCTATTTCCGGAAGGGTTACTGCGACCGTGGGAATTTGAGAGGACTTTTTCCACTGCCCTTGGCACCTCGTTCGAAGTGACAGCGCGTGTGATTGGTGGGGCAAGATTTGCTGAGGCAGTAAACGGTAAATTTTTTGAAGGCCTTGTGTCTCCTGCTGCTCGAAGTGCTATTGATGATATTTTGCGCGATGTGAGAAGAGACGGTATGAGGCAGTCCTATCTGGACTTGGTTGACAAGGTGGTAGGTGCATATGTTGGTGTTTCCGGAAGTTCGGAAAAGGTAAAAGTAGATCTGTACCTGAAGTTTGACGGTGGGACTGAAATTTTTTTCGAGATGAAATCCCCAAGCCGAACAAAGATCAATGCATAGGCACTACAGAAAAACTACTCATCCTACATGCAATAAGGCGGGCAGGACCTCCTCAGGTGAGAACGTTCTATGCTATGCCATTTAATCCTTACGGCGATTCGCGGAATGACTATAAAACATAGTTTGGCGGTCGGTTACCTGGATATGACCAATCAGGTTCTGATTGGGAAAGAGTTTTGGGACTTCGTGGGTGGAGAGGGCACATACGACGAGGTTTTGGCCATTTACCGGGAAGTCGGTGAGGAAATGAGGCCGGAGGTCACACAGCGATTCGGTCTATGATCGCCCTCATCTCCGTATCCGATAAGGCGGGCGTGAAGGAGTTCGCCCTGGCCCTGGCGGAGCTGGAGTTCGATATCTACTCCACCGGCGGCACCCAGCAGCACCTGGCGGAGACGGGGCTGCCGGTGCAGAGCATCTCTGCCCTCACTGGCTTCCCGGAGATCCTGGACGGGCGTGTCAAAACCCTCCACCCACTCGTCCACGGCGGCATCTTGGCCCGCCGCGACCTGCCCGCCCACATGGATGAGCTGGCGGAGAGCCATATCCCGCCCATCGACCTGGTCTGCGTCAACCTCTACCCCTTCGTGGAGACCGTGTCGCGGGGCCAGGTGAGCCTCGAGGATGCCCTAGAGAACATCGACATCGGCGGGCCGGCCCTCATCCGCGCTGCCGCTAAGAATTTCCCCCACGTCTTGGTAGTGGTCGATCCCGCCGATTACGAAGAGATCATCGATCTTCTCCGCGCTGGAGACGTCCCCCTTGGCGAGCGCCGTCGTCTGGCCGAGAAGGCGTTCCAGCACGTGGCCGCCTACGACACAGCGGTTGCCCAGTACTTGCGCGGGGATGATCTTTTCCCAGATCGATTGACCATCGCCTTGGCCAAGCTGTCAGACCTACGCTACGGCGAGAACCCCTACCAGCGGGCCGCCCTCTACCGTGAGGAGAGGGTCGGTCAGCCGGAGATGGGTATCGTTGATGCCCGCCAGCTCCACGGCAAGGCGATGTCCCTCAATAACATCCTGGACGCCGACGCCGCCTGGGCCGCCGTTAACGATTTCGCCGAGCCTGCTGTCGTCATCGTCAAGCACACCAACCCTTGTGGTTTGGCCTGCCACCAAAATATTGCCGAGGCATACCGACGGGCCCTGGCAAGCGACCCTGTTTCCGCTTTCGGGGGCATCGTCGCCTGCAATCGAGAGCTGATCGGTGAGGTGGCCCAGGAGATGAGCCAGACCTTCTATGAGATCGTCATCGCCCCCGCTTACCGCGAGGAAGCCTTGGCCACGCTGGAGAAGAAACGTGATTTACGCGTTCTCCAGATGCCTGAGGCCCTTGCCGATGGTGGTCGGGCTCTCGATTATCGGAGGGTGAGCGGTGGCATCCTTATTCAGGAGGCCGATAGCTACCCAGATGACGATATCGAGTTGCGGGTGGTGACCAAACGCGCCCCAACATCGGAAGAGCTGGTCGACCTACGCTTCGCCTGGAAGGCGGTCAAGCACGTCAAGTCCAACGCCATCGTCATCGCCAAGGATAAGGCTATGCTGGGCATGGGTGCCGGCCAGCCCAACCGGGTAACCAGCGTATACTTGGCCTTGCGCGCGGCCGAAGAAAGGGCCCGCGACGCCGTTCTTGCATCTGACGCCTTTTTCCCCTTCGCCGACAACGTGGAGTTGGCCGCTGAAAAAGGCATCAGCGCCATCATCCAGCCCGGGGGCTCCATCCGCGATGGAGAAGTCATCGCCGCTGCCGATGCCCACGGCATCGCCATGGTCTTCACCGGCGTCCGTCACTTCAAACACTAGCTTTCGCCTAGACGTGGTGGGCCATCGCTAGGGATAAGCTTATGACTAACGTCGATGTCGTCGTTCCCGTCTACAATGAGCAAGAAGCCCTGCCTAAAAACATCCCCCTCCTCTACGAATTCTTGGCGTCCGAAGCATTCGCTTACGACTGGCGCATCGTCATCGCCGATAACGCCTCCACAGATGGCACCCGACCGGTGGCGGAGAAGCTGGCCCAGGAGCTGACTAACGTCGAATATCTTTTTATTCCGGCAAAGGGCCGCGGGCGAGCGCTCAGGGAGGCCTGGGGCAGGAGCACGATGGATATCGTCAGCTATATGGATGTGGACCTGTCCACCGCCTTGGAGGCCTTTCCCGCCCTCATCGGCGCTATCGCCGACAAGGGCTACGACATCGCTATCGGTAGCCGCCTGGCTCGGGGCGCCCAGCTCAAGCGAACGCTAAAGCGGGAGGTGCTATCTCGGGGCTATAATCTCCTCATCAAAGCCCTGTTTATGACCCGCTTCTCCGACGCCCAGTGCGGCTTCAAAGCGGCCAAGACGGGGGTGGCCCAACGTCTCATCCCCCTCATCGAGGACGGCAGCTGGTTCTTCGACACCGAGCTTCTGGTCATCGCCGAGAAGATGGGGTTCGCCATTGCGGAGATCCCCGTTCGCTGGCAAGAGGATCTAGATACGAGAGTACAGATAGGAAAGACGGTGTGGGATGATATAAAGGGCCTCGTCCGGTTGCGGGTCAGCCGGCCCTGGCGGGAAAAAAGGCGCAGCGAGCCTGAGGGGTAGTCGCAGCTTCCTCCTTGATAGCCCCTCCTGACCTTGACAGTAATGGCGGCGGGTGCTAAAGTGCCTTTTGCTAAGAACTTCACAATTCGGCGAAGGACTTAGCGGCCTCGTCGGGGCATGCAGGTGAAGCCGGCAGGGAACTAGCTTATGCCCACACTGGATATCATTCTGCGCCAAGTCCCTGAGGGATTCGAGTTCCTGGCCGTTTTACTCGTCATCGCTGCCTCCCTGGGAATCATGGTCGCCTTCGGCAAGTGGTGGGAACGCTAGAGCAGAGCTTTCGATGGCCGTTACGGAAGAGCCCGGCAGACCGCGAAACTGGCGAGAGCGCCTGCAGATCCTCCAAGATCGCCTGTACGATCGGCTCTTCCATAACTTCGTCTGGCAGGCTATTTTTCGTTCTGGTTATCCCAACACGCCGCGCAACCAAATGTTGGTGGTGGCGACTAACGTCTTCCTCCACCTGCACCCAACCCGTATCCACCGCACCCATGTCAAGATTACACACACTTACTGCTTAGGCGGACTTACCTTTTTCATGTTCCTTGTGTTGACCATCACCGGCGTACTTCTTATGTTCTACTACGTTCCCTCTACTGAGCGGGCCTACCAGGATGTTGCGGCTCTGGAGACTAACGTCAAGTTTGGGCTACTCATGCGCAACCTGCACCGCTGGACGGCCCACGGCATGGTCATCTTCGTTTTCCTTCATATGATGCGAGTCTTCTACACGGGCGCCTACAAGCCGCCACGCGAGTTTAACTGGGTAGTGGGTGTTACCTTGCTAATCCTCACCCTTGTCCTCAGCTTCACCGGCTATCTGTTGCCCTGGGATCAGCTGGCCATCTGGGCTATCACCGTGGGTCACGGGATCGGCGGCTCCGCCCCCTATTTCGGCGACGAAGTACAGTATGTCGTTTTCGGCGGCTTTGAGATCGGCCAGTCAGCCCTGATCCGCTTTTACACTTTGCACGTTCTAGCGTTGCCCCTGGCAGCGGCAATTATGATGGCTGTGCACTTCTGGCGGATCCGCCGCGACGGCGGCATGGCGAGACCACTTTAACGGCGAGGCGTAATGGCAGTCGAAGCGCCCCCACGTGGTGAGGCCCGACCGGCTGGTCGGCCTCGTCCCAGGCGGGAGCGGGAAGAGGAGCTTCTGGTCTGGCCGGACCTGCTCTTTCCCGAATTCGTCTCCTCCGTCCTCTTCACCCTGACCTTCGTCATCTTATCCGTCTTCATCAACGCCCCCCTGCTTAATCGCGCCAATCCCGACGTCACGCCCAACCCTTCCAAAGCCCCCTGGTATTTCCTGAACCTACAGGAACTCCTTCTTCATATGCACCCGGCCTGGGCTGGCGTGATCCTACCCACCATCTTTCTCGGTTTTTTGGCCGTTATTCCCTTCATCGACCGCCGGACCGAACAACAAGGGGTGTGGTTCGGCAGCCGCTTCTCGGCTCTGATCACAGGTGTGACCGCCATTTACGCCATAGGCGTTACCTGGCTACTGGTCCTTTTTGATGCCGCTAAATTTGAGAAGCTGTTTCGCTGGATTCCCAGCTGTGATATCAACTCGGCCACCGGTAACCTTCAGGGTCACCAGTTCCCGCCTTGTCTCGCCGATACGGCAGAGGGCCACGTCGGCTTCCTGGGCGCCCGCGACTTCCAGACCCGCTTCATGTTCAGCATCGGCGATCTGGATTGGCCCGCCGACGTCGACCATATCCCTTGGCCTCTCAACGATTGGACCTGGAATCTAGGGGCGATCGGCCTGAGCGGCATTCATGGTTGGGGCGGCGAGCACTTGAACCTGGCGGCTGCCTTCGCTGAGCAGATTTTGCCCCTAGTCCTTATCTTCTTTTTCACCGTGCTCATTATCTATATCCTTTTTCGCGTCGGTTGGGTGCGCAATATCCGCGATATCATGATCGTAATGTTCACGGGGGCGTTAGCTGCCTACCTCACGCTTACGATCGTTGGGGCCTTCTTCCGCGGCGCCGGCCAAGCCTTAATCTTGCCCACCGACATTAAGGTCGACGAAGGCTGACGTAGCTCGATATGATGATCTGGGGGATATATTGTGGCTGAAACCGTAGAGGAACCGGCTGCGGAGAACGAACGGCCTGCTGAGGAGAAACCTCCCAGCCCTCCTCAAGAGGCCGCCAAGAGCCCACACGTCTGGGCGCTGGCAGCGGCAGGACCTACCACCCTAGGCGCTGCCCGGCTCGCCCAACGCCAGGCCTTGGAGTCGACAATTACTACACCGGTGGCCCTGCCGTCGCCGTCGCCGCGACGCGTCATCTCCCGGCGCGTCCTCATCCTCGGCGGCTTCTGGACAGCCCTTGGGCTTGCCCTTTTCGGCTTGCTGACCGGGCCCCTAGACTTCGCCTTTCCCCGCAATGTGAAGGGTTTCGGTGGCCCTATTACCGTGCCCAAGGACCGCATCCCTGCCCCAGGCGGCGAGCCAATCCGGGTAGTGGAAGGGAAGTTCTGGCTCCTCAACTTGCCCGCGGGGGTCACCCCCAACGGTGAAGAAACGCCCGGAGGTCTGCTTGCCTTATGGCAGAAGTGTCCCCACTTGGGCTGCACCGTCCCCTGGCGGCCAGACTTTGTCTTTGCTGGCCGCAAGGGCTGGTTCCGCTGCCCCTGTCACGGCTCCACCTACAGCAAGGAAGGCGGTGTCCGCGTCTTCGGCCCGGCTCCCCGCTCCATGGACCGCTTTCCCATCGATGTCCAGGGTAGCGGCAACATTATAGTGCAGACCGGCAATGCCCAGGCGCAGAAAGGCGGCCCTGATAATCCTGCCAATACTGTTCCCTATAACGTTTAGGATCCCTCGTACTGGCTGGAAACAGGGGCTCCAATCCCCTACAGCTAATAAAAGGTTGGTGAGCTAGCCGAACGGCCATGAATACTAGCAAGCAAGTTAACCTAATGGTGGGCCTGCTCTTCCTGGTCGTGCTGGGATTCGGCCTCTACTTCGTTTGGGAAGAAAACGTAAGGGAGGAAGACGCCACCGAAAAGCAAGTTATCGATAACGCTGAGCGGGGCGCTTTTCTTTTCGCCCGCAACTGTCGCGTCTGCCATGGCCTCACGGGTAGAGGCTCTTTGGAGAACGTTAATCTACCTGGATTACCCTTGAACCTGGAAACCAACCGCGATCCCTCGGAGTTGAATTTAATCCAGGCCCGCTTTGCCGATACCATCGAATGCGGCCGCGTGGGCACCCTCATGCCGCCGTGGCACATCTCCCAGGGCGGCCCCCTCAACGATTTTCAGATTCAGCAGCTGGTTACCCTTATAACAGGGGCCACTAGTGATATCAGTCCGCCCGCCATCAATAACGAGCTCGTAAGCCTTCACGCTTGGGAGGAGGCAGTAGAGTTCGCCGAGGAAGGGGATATACTTCTCACACCAGAGGGCGAAAAGCTTCAACTGATCGAGCCTTTGACCGCAGATGGTACTACCATCGTTCTCAACAGCGTCATCGGGTTAGCGCCGGACACCTTCCTGCGCCTAGATAAGCCGGATGTACCGCCCGAAGAAGATGAGGTGGTCCGCATCTTGCAGGTGCCGGCCACCACCGAGCTCGTGTCCGCTGTCTTGGAGGACGATAGCTCCATCCTTGTCCAGAACGCTTTAGCTTTCCCAGAGGGAACAGTAATAGCTGTTGAGGACGAGTTAATGAGGGTAGTAGATGTGCCGGAACCGCAAACATTAGCCTTCGTGCGCGCCAGAGCGGCCCTCGCTGGCTCAGATCTGGCCCTGAGCCGAATTCAGGTGGAACGAGGCGTCGACAACACCAAGGCGGCTTACCACAAGCCCGCCACCGCTGTCGCTAGCGCTGACACAAGGATCGTGGTGGAGCGGAGCGCTTTCGATACGGAGGCGTCAGAGCATGCCCAGGGCACCCAAGTCTTCGCCGGTCCCATCCCGCCGCCGGAAGGGCCGCTCACGGGAGAGGCGGGAACTCCTCCCTGCGGACAACTGGCGGCTGGCGGTGGCGCCGCCCCCAGCGGGCCGCCCGCCCCTACCCCGAGCCCTGGTCAGCCGGAGCGGCCGGCCACTGCCCAAGCAGTAAGCGGCGAACCGGAACCGCCCGTAAATGGGGTCTTGGAGACCGAAACCAGGGACAATTTCTTCACCAACAACAACTTTGGGGTGGCTCTGGGCCAAACCGTTACCATCCGTGTTACTGATTCCGGGGCCGCTCCCCACAACCTGCGCGTCGCTGGCCTGGACGGAGAGTTTGATACCAGCGACGACTTCGCTATCGCCCCTTCCCCCAATTTTCTCTTCCCTGGCCAGAGCGGCGAGGGTATCTTCACTCTGGACCAAGAAGCTACCCTGGTTTTCCGCTGCGACGTTCACCCCACTTTGATGTGGGGCCAAATCACCGTCACTAGCCAATAGGGGGCTTGCCCGTAATTCTTGCCGCTGTAGCATAGGGCATACAGGTCATCTTGCTCGCCGAAGGAGGTTAGCAATGTCATTCTTCAAGCGAATGCCGTTTTTGATTTTGGTCGGAGGCCTTCTGGCAGTGGCCGCCCTCCTGGCCTTCGTCGCTTGTGAGGACGAAGAGAAAGAAGAAGGCGGTACCCCTACGGCTACGGCAACAGCGACGGCAACAGCGACCGCCACAGCGACCGTCGCGCCCACCCTTAGCCCCCAAGCGGAGCGTCCGGCGACCGCCCAGGAGGTGCAAGAACAGCAAGTGGAGGCCAGCGACGGTGCTATCGAGGTTGAGACCCAAGACTTTCAGTTCGTCTCGAACCACCTCCGGGTCGACGAGGACGAGGCTGTGACCTTTAACGCCACCAACAATGGCTCAGTCCAGCATACCTTCACTATTGCTGGCGTCGATGGCCAATTCGACACTGAAGATGACCTGACCACTGATGAAATCAACCCCGGAGATGAATTTAGCCTGGAAGTTACCTTTGATATCCCGGGCACCTACGTCTTCCGCTGCGACGTCCATCCCACCCAGATGTGGGGGGAGGTCAGGGTATCGGAGGCCGGATCAGCGCCGGGTACGCCGGGATACTAACAGGTAACCCGTAAGGTATACGCTCTATCTCACTCGCCGGAGGAGGCTGGCGATGGCACCCTTCAAGCGAGTGTCGTTTCTGACTGGGGCCGGGGGCCTCCTGGCTGCGGCTTTCCTCGTTTTCGTCGCCTGCGAGGATAAGGAAGGTAGCCCATCGACCGCCACCCCGACTGCTACGGTCATAGTCCCCGCTGGCTCTCAAGCCCAGCGCCCGGCAACCGCTCAGGAGGTGCAAGAGCTGGTCGTCTCGCCCACCGACAGCGTTATCGAAGTGGCGGTGCAGGACAATGCCTTTACGACGAACCACTTTCTTGTCGGCGTAGGCGAGAGCGTCAACTTTAAAGTCACCAACAATGGCAACAACCCGCACACCTTTACCATTGCTGGCCTCGACGGCCAATTCGGCACCGCCGACGATATAACCACTGATAATATCGCTCCCGGGGAGGAAGAAGATCTGCCAGTCATTCTCAATGTCGCTGGCACCTACGTTTTCCGCTGCAACATTCACACTACCCAGATGTGGGGCCAGATCGATGTGGGAGCAGCGCAGGCCGGAGCGGCCCCGCATATTGACCGCGTGCGCCCCTTACGATATATTCGCCTCGGGGCGCACGAAGGCGCCCTTCATTATCGAACTCAGGTAGGTGAACCGATTGGCCAACCAGGTGGGTAAGCGGTATCAATGCACCAAATGCGGCAGCGAGATGATTGTCACCAAGGGGGGTCAAGGCATACTCAGCTGCTGCGGCGAGCCCATGCTCCAGAAAAGCTAACGTGGAGGAAGGCAATGGCTAATCAGCTCGGCAAGCGGTTTCAGTGTGAGGTTTGCGGCACTGAGGTGCTGTGTATCAAGGCCGGCGACGGCGGCGTAGAGTGCTGCGGCAAGGCCATGGAGCTTATGCAGCCCAAGGTATTACCCTCTGCCGACTAGCCTTCCCTCCCTTACAGCCGTCCGTCAGCTTGCGTCGATAGTTGCATGAGCCCTTTTCAGCACAGAGGGACTTCAATCCAACAGAAGCAACTAACTTTTGGTTTTCGCTCGGGGGCCGCGCTTCGCTTTAGGTAGGCGGTCCTTTTCCTCTTCGGTAGGAAAGAGCGTTACTCCCAGAGGTGCCACCTCTCCTAGCGTGCTGCTGCCTACGTCGCCTGTCTCCCGGAAGTTGCGAAGATACTCTTCGCTTACGAAGAACATTCATATGCAGAAGCCATCGCGGGCGATGTCCTTGTGATGCCGCTCGCAGGGGCAGATCTTCTTGCGATCCTCATCAGGATCGCCGGACAGCGTCATTCAAGGGCAGTAAAGATGGCCAAACTCGACTAGGTTCTTGGCCAGACCGCGCTGTACCGCATCGACGATCTCCGGTAGAGGAAAAAACTCATATGGGCCGCGCTCCACGTACTTTTCGGACATACGCTTGGCCCGGCTCAGGGCTTCCTCGAAAGTAATCTCTTTAGGCAAAGCTCTCTCCAGTCCAGATTCTCAAACCAGTGTAGTCGATGGAAGCGGCAACTTCCAGGTAGGCTACCGTAGATTTCACCAGTAATGCCGCCTCTTTATCTTGACACTCACCCTAGTGGCCTATACAATACGGCCCGATACGTTGCTCCGGGCTGTACGGGGCGCATCTACTAGAAGGGAATATTTTATTGGCTGAAGTAACCATCGGCGCTCACGAGAGCATCGACCAAGCCCTAAAGCGCTTCAATAAGCTGGTCCAACAGACCGGCATCCTGGCTGAGGCTCGCCGCCGCGAACATTATGAATCCCCCAGCATTAGGCGCAAGAAGAAGGCGGCCGCCAAACGTCGTAAGAGCTTCAAGAACAGCCAGCGCCCTTAACCTGGCGGCATTTCGCCAGGCTTTTTATCTTCGGGATACCAGATTCCTCATGTCCCTCAAAGATCGTCTCGCCCAAGACCTTAAAGACGCTATCCGCAGCCAAGACGAGGCCCGCAAGACGGCCATTCGCATGGTCAGTTGGGCCGTTCGCAACGCCGAAGTGGCGAAGGGCCGTCCCCTCGAGGACGCCGAGGTGCTGGGCTTCATCGCTAAGGAAGTGCGGCGCTGCCGCGAGAGCATCGAGGGGTTCCGCAAGGGCCAGCGGCCGGAGCTGGCAGAGAAAGAAGAGCGGGAGATGGCTGTCCTTCAGGCTTATCTGCCGCCAAATATGAGCCGTGCAGAGATCGCCGCGGCCGCCGGCAAGATCATCGCCGAAGTGGGGGCCCTCGGTCCCGCCGACAAGGGCAAGGTCGTGCGAGTCTTTATTGCCCGCTTCGCCGGTCGCGCCGAGGGCCGCGAGATTAACGAAGTAGTCAGCGAGCTCTTAGCCGGCCAAGGCTCTTAATTCTTTCGCCCCTTCATTTCCCTAAGAACAAGCGTTTGCTAATATAGGGCTTGCCAAATGATCAGCGCCAGACCGACTAAGGGAGTTATCTCGCCGCTGCGGGCCTTCCTCTTCGCCTTAGCGGTGAGTCTGGCCCTCGCCTTTGCGATCTTTCCCGGCGAGGGCGGCGATGATGTAGCTGCGGCCGTGCTGATGGCCCTAGTGACCGGCAGTGCCCTCGCTCTTTATCTATATCTTTTCCAGCCAAGGGAAGTATCTAATCTTTTGCGACTGGCCATGGTTGGCCTTTTGCTGATTCTTTGGGTAGCCGCGGCAAGGGTATTCCTTTCCCTCACCCTTCCCGATAACGATCGCCTTTTCTTGAGCTATATGCTGCCTTTAGCCGCCGCACCTATGTTGGTGGCTACTCTCCTGGACGGCGGCCTGGCCGTAGCTGTTGCCGTTCTGCTGGCCGTCCTTGCTACCTTTGCTGGCTTTTACGGCGAGGACGCCCGCGCCGGCCTGAACGCTGATGCTCTCGACGGCATTCAGATGGCTAGCGCTTTCACCCTCGGGTCCCTCTTGGGCATCTTTACCGTCTTCCGGGCCGAGCGCATGAACCGTTATCTTGCCGCTGGCGGTGTCGTCGCCGTCGTCTCTTTCCTCGTGCTTCTCGCCTTTTGGCTCCTAGACGGCGACCGCCAAGCTAAGGATCTCCCCCTTGCCCTGCTTTCCACTGCTATCGGCGGGTTTCTTTCGGCGGTTATAACCGTGGGCGCTACAGTGACTCTGGGCCTACTTTTCGGCATTACTACTCGCATCCAGCTTATGGAGCTGGCCCAGCTAAGCCATCCGCTGCTGCGCCAACTCCAGGAGCGAGCGCCGGGCACCTTCCATCACAGCGTCATCGTGGGTAATCTGTCTGAGCGGGCCGCCGATCTGGCGGGCGCCGATCCCCTCTTGGTCCGTGTCGGCTGCTACTTTCACGACATCGGCAAAGTAATGCAGCCAGACTTCTATATCGAGAACCAGTTGGGTGGTGAGAACCCGCACGAAAAGATGACGCCACAGGCCAGCGCCGCCGTCGTCTCCCAGCACGTGCGTACCGGCCTGGAGTTGGCCCGCAAGTACCGGCTTCCCAGTAGAGTGCGCGCCTTCATCCCTGAGCACCACGGGACGCGGCTTGTCACCTATTTCTTCCGCAAGGCCAGCGCCCAAGACCCCTCGACAGATCCGGAAAAATTCCGCTATCCCGGCCCCCGTCCTCAAGCCAAGGAGACAGCCATAGTCATGTTGGCGGACTCTGTGGAGGCGGTAGTGCGCTCCAGCCGCGACCGCTCGCCGGAACGAATCGATGCCTTAGTTGATAGCGTCATCGCCGAGAGGGTGGCAGAAGGTCAGATGGACGAATGCGATCTCACCTTGCGCGACTTGCGGGTCGTCGCCGACTCTTTCAAAGCCACGCTGCGGGGCGTCTACCATCCGCGCATCGAGTATCCCGCTCCCAGCCAAGCCGAGACAGCTGTTGTCGCAGGCGGTCCTCATATGCAACCTCCAGCGGAACCTATGGACGGTAACGCTCCCCCGCTGGAGATCGAGAGGCCACCGAGCTAGTCAATGCCACAAAAGTGAGATGCGCTTCGCCGTCCTAGTCTTCCCCGGCACTTGGAGCGACCATGATTGCCAGTATGCCTTAACTACCATCCTAGGCCAAAAGGCTGATCTCGTCTGGCATCGCCAAAGCGATCTTTCCCAATACGACTGCGTCGTTCTCCCTGGTGGCTTCTCCTACGGCGATTATCTGCGCGCCGGGGCTATCGCCCGGTTCTCGCCGGCTATGGAAGCCGTAGTGCGTCACGCTGAGGCTGGCAAGCCGGTAATCGGCATTTGCAACGGCTTTCAGATGCTGTGCGAGGCGCAGCTGTTGCCGGGCGTCCTCCGCCGCAACGAATCTCTGCAGTACCGCTGCCAGTGGCTGCATATCCGCGTTGATAACGCCGATACGGCCTTCACCAGCGCCTGTCAATCGGGGCAGGTCCTGCGTCTCCCTATCTCCCATGGCGAGGGCTGCTTTTACGCCGATGAGGAAACATTATCCGTACTAGAATCTAGCGGTCAGATCGTTTTTCGTTACTGCACCTCAGAGGGTGAGATCATCCCCGAGGCCAACCCAAACGGCTCGTTTGACAGTATCGCTGGCATCGTCAACGCTCGCGGCAACGTGCTGGGCATGATGCCTCACCCGGAGCGGGCCTGTGAGCCGCTGATGGGGGGCGAGGATGGCCTATGGATATGGCGCTCGCTGCTGGAGTGGGCGAGGATAAGGGTATAAGAGTAGGCGATGGCAGAAAGCAGCCTTAAGTTCACCTGTCCCAAGTGTAGTGACAGCCAATGTGAGGTTACTGAGATTTCCACGACGGGAGGCTGGTTGTCGAGGATATTTAACTTCCAGCGATACAAATTCTCCGCGGTTACTTGCTCAAACTGCAAATACACCGAGCTATACAGGGCAAAAAGCGGCGCGCTTAGCAACATCTTTGATTTTTTATCAGGTTAGCAGTCCGAGACAAAAGAGGAGTCCTTGACAGCGACCAGACTGTTTTGCTCCCGGGAAGCCGTCTTGTTTCTCCGGCGCTCGCTGCGGAGTGGCCCAAGGTAAACGAGCCTATTGACCTATTACTTCCGAATCGGGATAATAAACCCCCGATGAAATTCAACCTAAGCGGAGCAAAACAGCGTTACGGCGGTCATACCCTCGCCCTGGCGGCGACGCGCTCTCTCTCCCGTGGGACGACCTTGATCGGCCGTCTCAGCCGCCAAAGGGACGCTGGAGAAGCTGCCCCCTGGTACACCAGACCCTGGGTCACCATAGCCGCCATGTACGTCTTCATCCCCTTCGGTCCTCTCGGCATTTATCTGATGTGGCGGTATCGGCCGTGGCCGCGCTGGCTCAAGGCACTGAGCACTATTGCCGGCCCCATAGGCGCCGTTATCGGAATTTTAGTTACCCGCCGCATTTTCAGCATCTTGCCGCCCCCCTGACACCCTAAGCGTAGCTGTAACGCTAGTAGTTCCTGGCGGATCATAACTTCGGCATGAGTAGCTCGCGCTGATTTGCGACGACCAGCCATAGGTGAGCGTGAATGGAACAAGTACCTCAGTGGGCTCCCTGTCCTAGGTGCTCTACCCCTCGGTCGGATAGCGTCTTTTGCAAGTCGTGCAACCTATTGTTGGAGGGTGCCTCCGGCACAGCGGAACGTGCTACCCTGACCAGGAGGTTCTTCGGAGATAGCTTATTAGAGGGCGTTCTGGCGCTTGTCACCCTTTACATCGGCTGGTTAATTTGGTTGTACTTCACAGCCAAGACTTCACAGACTCCTGCAAAGAGGATACTAAACGTGTATATCATCGATACCGAAGGCTATAGGCCAGCCACTGCCGGAAGAGTCTGGCTAAGAGAAGTAGTCGTGAAGATACTTGCCGTCGGTATTATCAGCAACTTATCGGCTGGCATTTTCGGCTTGATCAACTACGCTTGGGCGATCTGGGATAAGGACCGACGGGCGGTTCACGACCACATGGCGAGGACCGTCGTGGTGTACGCGCCATCGGGGCTTGCATCCCAAGCGTGAGCTCTTCCAGCGCCTGGCCACTCCCAGCTGAATCTTCTTGGCTTTAATCTACCTTCAATCAGTTGGTGCGGCATGCTACCATGGCCCTGACCCATGGCCGTAGACCAGCGCAACCTCGACTCGATCGCCCTTTCCCGCCAAGAATACGAGCTTATCGTTGCTAGGCTGGGCCGGGAGCCCAACGAAGTGGAGTTGGGCATGTTCGGCGCTCTCTGGAGCGAACACTGCGGTTACAAGAATTCCAAGCCCCTTTTGCGGCTACTTCCCTCCGAAGGCGCCCGCGTCCTCACCCAACGGGGTGCCGAGAACGCTGGCGCCGTCGATATAGGCGACGGCTTGTGCGTGGTGATGAAGATCGAGTCCCACAACCACCCTTCCGCCATCGAGCCCTACCAGGGGGCAGCCACCGGCGTTGGCGGCATCGTCCGCGATATCTTTGCCATGGGAGCCCGTCCCCTCGCTATCCTCGATTCCCTCCGTTTCGGCCCCTTATCGGATGTCCATAACCGATACCTGTGCGGTGGCGTCGTCGCCGGTATCGGCGGTTATGGGAACTGCTTGGGCATACCTACTGTGGGGGGCGAGGTGTACTTTGAGGACGCCTATTCGGCCAATCCTTTGGTAAACGCTATGTGTCTGGGGATTGCCCGCGCCGACCGGTTGGTTAGCGCTGTGGCTCAGGGTGAAGGCAACTTATTGATGCTGGTGGGCTCGGACACCGGTCGCGACGGCATCCATGGGGCGTCTGGCTTGGCTTCTCGCAGCGACCCCCAGGCCCGCTTCGAAGAACTCAGGCCGGCGGTGCAAGTAGGCAACCCCTTCCTGGAGAAGCTTCTGATGGAGTCCTGTATCGATCTGGCCCAGAACCATCGGGATTGGATCGCCGGCATCCAGGATTTGGGCGCCGCGGGCCTCAGCGCCGCCTGCGTGGAGGCCGCCGCTCGAGCGGGCTCCGGCGTCGCCATCGACGTATCAAAGGTGCCCCGCCGCGAGCAGGGCATGACTGCCTATGAGATCATGCTCTCCGAGTCCCAAGAGCGCATGCTCATCATAATCCGTAAGGGCCATGAAGATGACGTGGCCCGCCTCTTTGAACGTTGGGAGGTGCCCTGGACTATCATCGGGCGAGTCACTGACGACGGCTTGGCCCGTATTAGCGATGGCGGCCAAGAAGTGGCTGCCCTTCCTATCGACATCTTAACCGACCCGCCCTTATATACCCGCGTGGGCGAACGTCCGGGGCCGGAGGAGCTTCAGTCTTTCGACCTATCTCGTTTGCCCGATGTAACGGACGCCAACGCTACCTTGTTAGCGCTCATGGCCTGCCCCAGCATCGCCAGCAAGCGTTGGATCTACCGCCAGTACGATCAAAGCGTGCTTACTAACACCGTTATCGAGGCTGGGGCGGACGCCGCCGTCTTGCGCGTCAAGGGAACGACTAAAGGCATCGCTGTTTGTACCGACGGCAACGGTCGTTACTGCTATTTAGACCCCTATACAGGCGGCGCTATCGCTGTAGCCGAAGCCGCCCGCAACGTGATTTGCGTCGGCGCCACTCCGTCGGCCGTCACGGATTGCCTTAACTTTGGTGACCCCGAGCGCCCTGAGGTCTACTATCAGATGCAAGAGGTCATCCGAGGCATGGCCGCTGCCTGCCGCGTTCTGAAAACGCCCGTCATCTCCGGCAACGTGAGCCTTTACAACGAGACGGAAGGCCGTCCCGTCTATCCCACCCCCGTCATTGGAATGCTTGGCCTGATCGAGGACGTCTCCCGCTGCCTACGCCCCGGCTCAGCAGTGGAGGGGGATAAAGTATTCCTCCTTGGTGCTGGGCTGGAGCAGCCCACCGCTTCCTTGGGCGGCAGCGAGTATTTAAAGGAAGTACACCAGCTTATCGCCGGGCGGCCGACTATCGACCTGGACCTGGAGTCGCGGGTACAGAAAGCGGCCTTGGTCGCCATCACAGAGGGCAGCGTGAGCGCTGCCCACGACTGCGCCGAAGGCGGCCTGGCCGTCGCCTTGGCCGAGATGTGCATCGCTTCCGAAAGGGGCATCGACGCCTCTGCTGTTCGCCTGGGCGGCCGTCTGGATGCAGCTTTGTTCGGCGAGGCTCAATCGCGAATTCTCTTGGCAGTGCGCCGAATCGCCGAGACGCGCCTGGCCGATATAGCCGGAGAGCACGGGTTGCCCCTGACTTACCTGGGTACTTTCGCTAGCGATAGGTTTCGTCTTGGCTCCCACGTAGACCGTGCATTGGCCGAGTTGCGTGAGGCTTATGAGGGAGGCCTAGAACGGGTGCTGGCGGCATGACCTCAGCTTAGTATGAAAATGTTGATAATGTGCCAGAACTTAAATTCTGGCCGCAAATTTAATTGCTGAGGGCTTAATCGGATTGACAAAAGGCGAAGAGAGGCCTAGCATATGCGAGAACAGATGTTCGTGCTTGATTAGTGGATAAATGTTAGTGATCGTTGAGAACTGGCGGCTTGATGTTTTGTTAATCTTACTAGCGAGGTGAGGCTATGAAAGTCGTATTTCTGGAGGAGGTCGAAGGGTCCGGTCACGTAGGCGAAATCAAGAACGTCGCCGACGGTTACGCTCGCAATTATTTACTGCCCCGCCGCCTAGCGGCGCCTGCCACGCTCCACTATCTGGGAATCGCCCGTGATAAATCAGACAAGGAGGCGCGTCGCCTGGAACGTATTGACCGCGAGGCCAGCGAAAACCTGCTGCCCAAACTGGACGGCCAGTCCTTAAGTATCGAAGTTCGCGTCGGCGAGAAGGGCAAGCTCTTCGGTTCGGTCACTCCGCGCGACATCGCTGACGCCCTCCGGGCCCTCACCGGCGTTGAACTGGAACACCGCCAGGTGGAAATCCAGCCTATCCGCGAGTTGGGAACCTTCACGGTGCCAGTACGTCTAAGCCAAAACGTGGTCGCTACCTTCCAGGTGATCGTGGCGCCCCTGGGCGCGGCAGCCGCTGAGGAAAGCGCAGCCCCTGAGGAGGCGGAGGGCGAAACGGAAGCAGAGACGAAGGATGAGATTGAAGAGGCCAGCGAAGAGGCGGAGGAGGAGGGAGAGGAAGAGTGGCTAGAGGAGCACGGGGCCTACTGATAGCACGACCCCAGGTTTTGAGACCACGCCCTAACCGCGGTCGAGGGCGGTTCGCTGATCCCGGACGGAGGAGGAATCATGGTCGCTGAGAAGCTTCCACCACACGATACCGAGGCTGAGGAAGCGGTCATAGCTTCTCTCCTGGTCGACCCTGAGGCCGTCTACAGGGTCGCTTCCATTCTCCGTCCTCAGTACTTTTTCCGCGAGAAAAACCGCTGGATATTTGAGGTCTGCTACGATCTGTTACAACAGAACGAGGCCATAAACCAGATCACCGTCGCTCACGAGCTTAGCCGGCGCGGCCGCCTGGAGGAGGTAGGCGGTGTCGCGTACCTCAGTCAGCTGGTCGGAGACCTTCCAACTCCGCTCGTCGCCGAGTCATCCGCTCGGGCCATTCAGCGGGACGCGATTTACCGGGGCCTGATCCAGGCTGCCCAACAGATTGCCCAGGACGCCTACAGAGCGGATGAACCCGATGTCGGCCGAGTCCTGGCACGGGCGGAATCTCTGATCGCGGCCGTCCGCCAGGGCGAAGCCGTTCGAGACTTTGTTCACATCAAAGAGCTTCTGGACACCGTCCAGCTTGCGGAGCCT
>Ga0187892_10004879_pt1 | contig 21914 bp, 18 predicted proteins | sample MA1701073metaG_FD_139345 | JGI IMG/M metagenome (GOLD analysis project Ga0187892, IMG submission 139345) | Bio-ooze microbial communities from a basaltic lava cave in the Kipuka Kanohina Cave System on the Island of Hawaii, USA - MA170107-3 metaG ... | reverse complement strand
GCTATGTGCCGGCACATCGCCGCGGATGAGCACGCCGGCGACAACGACGGCGTCCGTAAGATCCTCGAACTGCCCACCCTCGTCGACGAAGAAGCGCCAATGAGTCCGTTCTCGCTTTGCCATCCCCCGGTGTCCGGGAGGGAGTAGTAGGGCTCCCGCAGGGGGTGTGTCAAACTCAGCGTGCAACGCGCAGCCGGATAGGGAGCTGCGACTCGTCGATGCGTTGGCTGCAAGCGCGCAGGTAGTGGTCTCCCCACTACCAACGAGTAACTGTGCGTTGACCGAGTTTCATCCCGAGTGCACCTAGGCAGTGTACAGCCAAGTCAGCCGGTTTGGTAGTGGCTTATTTCTGCCGACTCCCGCCTGTTCACGTCGGTTCACTTGGATTGAATTGGGCAGCCCGCTCATACTATTGGGACCGCTTAAGAATGGGAAAGGGTCGAGGTGAACTTCGTTTGCAGGCTCAACGGTTCCACGGTAAGTCCGCTACACCGCGCCCGGTTGAAGGGCGCTACACACACGAACGCACCGGAGATTCATAAGGATTGGATTTGCTCATGAGATCTATCGAAATATTGGAGGAGATCGCCCGGCGATGCAGGGTCGATACCGTCAAGGCACTGCGCTGTGCCCAGTCAGGTCATCCTGGTAGCTCTTTGTCGCTGATGGATGTGCTCGTAGCCTTGTATCATGGGGGGATCGCTCGGCACGATCCAGAGAACCCAGAGTGGTCAGGTCGGGATCACGTGATCTTGTCGGTCGGCCATGCAGCTCCAGGCTTGTACTCTTGCCTGGCTCACGCAGGGTATCTTCCGGTCCAGAAGCTCGCCGGCCTTCGCCAGTACGGCACAGGCCTCGAGGGGCACGCAAAGCGTGGCACGTTCCCGGGAGTTGAGTGCTCCTCTGGGTCTTTAGGGCAGGGTTTGAGCGTGGGCGTGGGTCTTGCGCTTGCAGCAAAGCTTCAAGGAAGGGATACCCGCGTCTTCGTTCTCATGAGTGACGGTGAACAGCAAGAAGGATCTGTGTGGGAGGCCGCAATGTCGGCCGCGAAATGGGAGCTTCACAATTTGATTGCTGTGGTAGACAAGAACGGGAATCAGATCAATGGGCCAACCTCGGTCATAATGCCCAGTCTCGATCCCATAGGCCCAAAATACGAAGCCATGCATTGGAAGGCTAGAGATATTGATGGCAACAAGATGGCCGAGGTCGTCGATGCTCTGAATTGGGCAATCGAAACCAAAGGCCCGACCGTATTGGTTTCACGAAGTCAGACCGGGTTCCCAATTTCCTTTATGATGGGCGACTACCACTGGCATCATGGAGTTCTGAGCGAAGAGCTGTTCCTGCAGGCAATGGCCGACCTCAGGGAACCAGTAGCGGCTCGCAAAGACGAAACCTGGCTGCCGGGCTATCAATCGAAAGACCAGAAGGAACTCAAATGAGTGCTATTACACCAGCTACCGACGTTGAGCTTACCGCTGGCGAATTGGTCGCCGTGCGGCGCGCCTTCGGGCCAGCATTCGAAAAATGCTCCGAAAAGGACGAGAGACTTGTCGCGATCACCGCAGATCTCGGCGGAAGCGTCAATCTCTCTGGGTTCGAGGAGCGCCATCCGTCGCGCTACTTCAACTGCGGCGTAGCGGAGACGAACATGATCGGCATGAGTGCGGGTTTTGCCATGGCGGGCTACGTTCCGTACGCGATCACGTTCGGCTCCTTCCTCGGTCGAGCGATGGATCACATCCGGCAATCAATCGGCCACAATAAGCTTAAGGTCAATGTCGTGGGATCCCACGGTGGTATCTCCAACGGAAAGGATGGACCTTCTGCTCACGCGATCGAAGACATCGGCATGTTTCGATCAATGCCTCCTTTTGCAATCGTGGTCGTCGCCGACGCCAACCAAATCCGCCCGGCCATACAGGCGTCTATTGACTATCCGAGTCCCGTCTACCTGAGATTGTATCGCGAGCCCACCCCGGTGTTTTACGAGGAGAACCCACCCTTCGAGATCGGCAAAGCCAACGTGCTTCGGCGCGGATCCGATGTTACCCTGGTCGCGTGTGGGCCACACGTCGGCTACTGCCTGCGGTGGCTTGAGGTATGGAGTCGCGATGTATCTATCGAGCTGATTGACTGTCACACTGTGAAACCACTTGATGAAGAGCTGCTCCTTGAGTCAGCCAGCAGGACAGGTGCCGTTGTCACCGTCGAAGATCACTACATAGCCGGTGGTCTTGGGTCCGCTGTTTGCGAACTACTAAGCGAGCGCCATCCTACCCCAGTGCAGAGGGTGGGTCTGCATGGTTATGCCGCTAGTGGTCCCTATTACGAGCTTTTGGACCACGTGGGGATCGGGGAAAGTGGCGTGCGCGCGGGTATTGAGGTCGTGCTTGCTCGCAAGCGCCGATGACCGAGCCAATACCGATCCCCAATCGGTTCTCGACGGACCTAATTGCTCTGCAAGCGGCCCAGAGTCGCGCAGAACAGACCACCAGCCAGGGTGACAAGGAATCGGCCAGGAGAATCGCTCGCCGGATCATTGGTCAACTTTCAACACAAGACGATCGTAGGTTCGCAGCCGCGATACACTTCGAGCTCGCCGCAGCGCTCATCTTGGGATGTCCGAGTGTTGATGACCTCGAGGAAGCCGCTGACGTACTGGGCCGTGGGCTTGAGCCTGTGGACCGAACCGACCCGCGACTAGTCGGCGCAGTGGCGCTTTTCTCACACGTTTCACTTTTGCTAGCGGTGGCAAAAGGGGACAAAAGTCGCCTCAGGGCCGCGATCGCCGCAGCCGACCTGGGGTCGTCGAAAGCCACTCCAGAGAGTTTGCCGCTACTGATCGAAACTATGATGGCCTTGTCCTTCGTCCGACGAATTGACCCGGACCTTGTACGACTCAGCGTCGACGACCCGCAGCTGTTCGGCCTTGCCACAATCGAAGCCGAGAACCGCGCTATATCAGCAATGGAAGCCTCACGCGGCGGGCACGCAAATCCCAAGGTTCACATAGCGAGCGCCCGGATCCATACACAGTTTTGCTTGCATCAGAAAAACCTGAACCAATCAGACCGAGCGGACCATGCAGGTTTCGCACTAATGGCTTTGAGCCGTGTTCCTTTCGCGAACGAACAGCTTCTGCGACGGGACATCCCATTCGGAGTCGTCCTGGCTGCCTCGGCCGTAAGCGTGCTGCTCGTCTGTCTCTACCTAGCAGTCAGCGAAGTCAGCTTACCGAATTTCGAGGAACTGATTCATGGCGAGGCGAGCATGCTAGCAAACCAACAGGAGTTCTCGCCTGAATCGTTGACGGCTACTATCAGAAGGCTTGTTAGAATTCAAAACGACGTAGCTGCCACCATCGGCTCCCGTCTTCTCTCGCACAGAGTGCCACAAAGTCCACGTCACTTGGAGCTGGAACCACTCCTAAGAGTCATTGATGAACATTCTGATCGGTCACTACTCAACCTGGTAGTTGGGAGCATGTGGGTCGAACTCGTCAAGATTGCCGACGAGATGCGGGCGCTTTTGGACAAGTGACGTGGAAAAAAAAACTGCCCCCGCTACTGTCCTTGGAGTCGGCTGGGTGCTGTATGACTCTGTGTTGCTGGTGCCAAGGTTTCCCGAGGAAGATACGAAAACCGAAGCCACGAAAGAGATCGATCAGGTTGGTGGACCTGTAGCCCGTGCTCTCTCGGCGGTCTCTTCCTTGGGGTTGAAGTCGGCGATCGCGGCAGTTCTGGGAAATGATGGCCCTGGTGTCGCATGCGTTGAGTCCCTGAGACCACGGGGAGTTCGGACGGATGGTATTCAGGTTGTTGATGGCGGTAGCACTCGGCGATCGCAAGTCTGGGTCAGCGCGGAGAACGCGAGTCGAACCATCACTTACTCAAGGGGCACTCTTCCGGACCTCCAGCTCGTGCCGAGTTTGACGGATGCCATCGAGCGGGCAGAGGTTCTACTCCTAGACGGACGTGAACTGCAAGCCGCGATCCCCCTGGCCAAGCAGATGCGTCAGCTCGGTAAGACGGTTGTTGTGGACGCGGGAGGCTGGAAACCCGATCTTGAGTCGCTGCTGCGGGATTCCGATATCCTGATTGCCTCGTCGACCACTCTGACAAAGGTGGAATCCGGAGAACCGCTATCCGGAGCGAGGAGACTTCAGGCTGCGCTCGGACTTGAGGCTGTGATCGTAACTGCGGGGAGGAACGGCGCATGGGTTCTGGAGAAGGGGGCACCGCAGCATGTTCCTGCACCACCAGTACAGCCAGTCGATACAAACGGGGCGGGCGACACTTTTGCGGGTGGATTGACATACGGCATCGTAAAGAGTTGGCCACTGATTGAGAGCGTTCGCTTCGCGTCGGGAGTCGCGGCGCTCGGTTGTGAGCACTTCGGCGACTATTTCCCAAGTGCCGACGAAGTCTTCGAACTGATTCGGAGGGAGGAGCGATCGTGACAGAGCAGATTGGTGACCAAACGGGAGAAGCCCCGTCAACCGAATCGCTGTTTCGGCGCGCACTGAAGAGCCAGTCCACCCCACGTGCTCAGGCAATCCAGTTGCGCCTTCTCACCGTCCTCCTCTTTCTGCTCGGAGTCCTCCTCACGTTCAGTGACAAGGTCTACGATTTCCTTGAGAGATTCACGGATCGACCGGAGATTCTGCCGGTTGCCCTCATGGTTCCTTATGTATACCTCATTTTTCAGGTCGTTCTCTGGCGGCTCGACCGCGACGATGAGGCTGAGCTTCGAAAGATCCGCTTTGAGGTTCGTCGCTCAGAGCTCCACCAGCAGCTCCTTGAGCGCCGCATAGTCGTTGACGCGTTCAACCGAAGCGTCGCAGGCTTCCGAAATTACGACAAACATGGCGGTGTGGTCGCACTCTCGGATTGGATCGCAGCCGAGGAAGGCGGGGAGATCGAAGTGCTGATGGTTGCGTACTCTTCGGAAACTTTCCTCGACGGCTGCCTCCGAGCAGCAAGGCGCGTCCAGGAGGTGACCTCTTCCAAAGGTCAACAGCCGGACAAGATTGTCTTCAAACTCCTGACTCGAGATCTAAGCGTCTCTTGGCGATTACCCTTTCTCCCTGTCTACCAAGCCGATCAGGATTATCGTCACGCTTTGAATGCGCGGTTCCAGCAGTTTCTATCTCGTTGGAAGGTGGAACTCTTCGATGCGTTTGCCTTCTTGCCAAGAGACAGGGTGCAGTTCGAGGCTCGTTCGTATCCTCTCGAACCGACCTACAAGGCGACGATCGTCAACCGAAAGGTTGGGCTCGTTGGCGTTTACGGGACTCACGAAGTCAACTATGGAGGCGTCTCAGGTTGGGACTACCATGGACACGGCGCGCGGACGTACGAACTGCGGATCAATGACGATGTCAAGGGCGTTGGGCAACTCGCGCTGGATAACTTCATCGAGTACTTTGACCTACTGTGGAACCGGCATTCGCGACCAGTGGACGACTTCTGATTCGCCCGACGTCCTAGGAAGCTCAGCCGCCACAAGTTTCAGCGATCACTCTCTTTCTCTCAGCCATATCTAGGCCAGTGCCCGCAGACTCGGTCGTTGTAACCAGCACTGAAGCGCCCGTGTTCTTGTCGCCTGAGGGGTGGATGCCGTTGGCGCGATACCCCGCAAGACAGCTCTTTGCGGAGATGCTAGACACCGGTCGCAGAGCCGGTCACCACCCGAATCTGAGCCGGCGCCATCGTTGCGGTGCCAATCGCGAGCAGAGCGTACGTTACGACCAAGGACCGCAGCAGCATCCAGACTTGCCGATCCCCGGTCGGCGTGCATCGCCGCACTATCCTCCCCCTCTCGATGGCCAAGTCGGTCTACAACGCCCTCAATCGCAATATCCAGCATCGCGACGTGCGGCACCGCTGCCTATCGAAGACCGTTTCTCTGCCTGACCCTCCCGCGAATGGAAGGCGCCTGGGGCGGGTTTCACATCAATTCCGGGCGTTGCCTTGACACAAGCGTCGCCAGGCGTGTTATGCACCCCTTCCGCCGTACTCCGTCAGATTCTCTGGAGTAACAGCGTCATGAAGCAACATGAGGGGGCAGAGGGTGAACGTGACTGCACAAGCCGCCGGCGGCTCAACCACGCCGCAACCCGAGGTGTCGAGGCCCGAAAACGCAGCTTCTGCGCTCAGGATCACCCCAGTCGTCATCACCCTTGAGCTCGACTCGAATCGCCGCCGTCTCAACCCGTTCCTCGGATCGGCCCTGCGCGGCGCGCTCGGGCATGCCTTTCAGGCTTCGACGTGCGTCACCGGAACACGCGTGTGCCGGCCCTGTACGGAACACTTCCGCTGTCCGTACGCATACGTATTCGAAACTTCCTGGGGACCCGGCATCACCGACCCGACCAAGCGTTTCACCAATCCGCCGCGGCCGTACGTCATCTCCGTGCCGTTCCCCTACGATGGCGCCGATACATTCGAGCTCGGCCTTACTCTCGTCGGCCACGCGCACTCCCTGCTTCCCCAACTGCTTGAGGCACTGCACCACGCGGGCGAACGCGGCGTCGGCAGCGCAACGCCGACCCGCTTTCGCGTCGACAATGTCCGCCCCGGTCTCCAATTCAACCGTGACGGCGCGTCGACGACACTCGAGAGAGTTACCCTCAGCGATCTGGCGACTCGCAACGATGGCGATGTCGCCGAGCTCGAGCTGGAGTGGCTGACACCACTGCGCATCAAGCGCTTCGGCGGATATCTTCGCGATCCTGAACGGCTGACGTTCAGCGCCTTCTTCGACGTTTTGCTGGCGCGCATCGAGGCGCTCGCCGCGTTTCATTGCGGCGGCGACTGGAACCCGGACCGTGACCTGCGCGCGCTCGCCGATCAGGTGACCATCACGCGCCGCGAAATGCGCCTCCAACGCCTCCAGCGCTTCTCCAGCCGCAAGCGAACGACCCACCCGATCGACGGCCTTCTAGGACAAATGACCGTGTCGGGCCCGCTCGCCCGACTGCTGCCGTACTTGCGAATGGGTACGCTGATTCATCTCGGCAACGGCGCCGATTTCGGCCTCGGGCGCTACCGAATCCACATCGCATCCGCAGTTGGGCCGTCAGATCGAGAGGGGCCGCCACGTCTTCAGACCATGCCACCGGCGCCGCACACGAGGACGATATCATGAGCGACGAAGCTCAACGTGCAAGCGATCTCATCGATCGATCCGCGATCCTCGCCGATCTTCCGAGCCTGAACCTGGTCGGCGGGAATCCAGGGTCCTGTCGCGCCAGCTTCACGCGGTTTCTGTTGCCCTTCAAATGGTCGTCCACCGAAAAGGTGAGCCTCGATCCCGCGCGTCCTCATTTCCGGCGAGCCGGGCCGGATGACCGGCTTCATCCGGCAGACCCGGCGGAGTCGGAGCTCGACAAGCAACGCCGTAGGTACCTGACTTCCGAAACCGACTCGTTGCTGTTCAAGAACGCTTCGTGGTTCGTGCTCGAAACACCTGACCACGCCGAGAACCTGTGGCGGGAGCTCAACGTCTCAAGCGGCATCGACGGCAGCAACTACGTGGTTCACTTGCGCCCGCCGGCCGTCGTTCTCTTCGAAGCTTCATCAAGCGCCGACGAAGGAAACCATACCGAACACAATCTCCTGCGGAACGGGTTCCTCATTCACGAGGCATACTTCCCCGGCGCCCCCCCGCGCGGTGTCGACTTTCTGCGATTCAACGAGATCTTTCGCTACTGGCGCCGGCCCTTTCCGGAGCACGAAACGTACTGCGCCGCCGAGCTCGAAAGCATCGCCAAGGGAATCAGGCGAGCAGACGACGCCGGCTCCTTGTATGAAGCGCAATGGACCGAGCTGCTGTCCTTGCCCATCGAGCTCGACGCCGGAGCTGCCATCCGGATCGTCAACAGCGCTGAGTCGACCGGAGCGACGCCTTCATGGCTCGTCAATCCCGACGACCGCGCGTTCACGATGCCCTTCGCCGTCGTCGCAAACGGAAATGTAGCGCCCGCGCCCGCCTTCAGCGCCTTCCTTGCGGTGCTGCGTGATCCCAAGACGCCCGCGGCGCCGGGTTACTGGATCAAGCTGCTCAATGTCGACCGCCCGGAGCGCAGCGACTGCGACAGGCTCGGCGACGCAAGCGACTTCGAGATCGCCTGGGCCAACCAACGTTCGTACAAGCGTTGGGCGCACGTGCAAACGCTCTACGGGTTCTGTGAGCACGCCTTTGCCGCGATGGTCGGCCCGGCGAGGCTGGACGACGGCCCGCACGGCGAACCGCCTCTCGCCGCTCATTTCGCCGGCCCGTATCTGGATGTCACCCTGCTTTTGCTCTACCTGCGCGTCACGGTGCTGCGCTTCAGCCAGCGCCTCCACGAGGTCACACGCGCATCCCTCAAAGAACGCGGGCGGCGCCGCGAGATCGAGCGCTGGAGAAAACGTTTTCACGAGATTCGATGGCAATTCCTGCTGCTGGAAAACCTCTACCAGTACCCGCACCTATCGAATCAGCAGCAACATCTGGAGATGTACGCCCTGCAACGCGAGTCGATGGACGTACGCGAGCTGTACGCCGAGATCGACAAGGAAGTGCGAGCCAGCGATGAGTTCCTCAATAACGAGCTGGATCAACAGCGCAACGAGCTCGACGAGAAACGCAACGAGCTCGCGGTCAGCCTGAACGTCGTCGCCGTCTTCGGGCTCGCCGCCGCTCTCGCCCTGGGCTGGATGGATGCGCATTCGACGACACAGTCGGGTCTTGCGTACTTCGTCGCCCTGTTCGTGATCTGCCTGGCGGGCTTGATGACACCGATCCTGCTCGCTCGCCCCGCCGGCCGCGTACTGTCCAGGCTCGCCGCTCTCGACACCAAAGGCCGGCTGGCGGCGCTCGTCGTGGCCATCGGCGCTTGCTTGGCGCTTTCCGTCGGCTTGGGCCGGCTTCCTTCTCTTGCGAACCTCTTCAGCCCCAATGAAGTGGTGACGCCGTCACCCACGGCCGTCACTTCCCCAACACCGACTGCAGAAACCAAGGAGTGATTTGCATGGAAATGACTCCCACCCACTACCTCCGCATCGAAGGCGTCAATCTTGGCAACTTCGTCTTCGACACCCGCGATCTGTCGACCATCCGCGGCGCCAGCCTCATGTTGCTCGATGCCGTCGAGGTCGCCAAAGCGGCCCTTCAGACGAAGGTGACCGAGCTCCAGACGCTGAGCCAGGGCGCTTCGTCCGGGCTCTTCGCCATCGACACGACAGACGTCCCCTCGGCGACAGCGGCTGTCCGCCACGCCCTGATCACGGCCTTCCCTCACGCGACGTTCGTGGTCGATGTGGTCGACGCACCAAAGGGCTCGAACGAGTTTCGCGCCGGTGTCGTCGAATCGCTCCTCGCCGCCGATCGCTGGCGGCAGATGCAAGCGACCTCGCTTGCGGTACCCGAGCAGAACACAGGGCCCGCGAGGATCCCTCCGGCTTGCGGGCGTGACTGGATTCGCCCGGCGCGGCAAAACGGCCACAGCACTTCGACACATCGAAGAAGAGAACACGGGAAAGAAGCGAAGCAATCATTCTATGGCAAGATCATCGACCGGGTCGCCCGACGCCATACTGACAGCGCGGTGACTCTAGATACCTGCAAACAGCGCCTGCCCCGGTTCGCGCGCGAGTTCGAGGAGATCGCCCAGAAAAAGGGGACGGCGCTCGACGGCAAGATCGCCGTCTTTTACGCCGACGGAAACAACTTCGGAAAAAAACAAGCTACCCACTGCGCCGACGCAACCAGGCAATCTGCTTTCGACACCTATCTGCGATCGAGTCGCGAGAGCTTTCTCACCGACTTCCTGGAAACCGAGTGCCTCGAGGACGAGTGGCAGAACACTACCCAGAAAGGCGAGACGCTCGTCCGCTTCGAGACTCTGCTCTGGGGCGGCGACGAGGTGATGTTCGTCATGCCCGCCGGATTGGCGTGGCGCTTCGCCGGTTTCTTCTTCGACAAGCTCGGCGGCTTGAACTTGAAAGACGCGGGCGCCGAACTGCCTGACGAAGCGCTGACGCACGCCGCCGCCATGGTCTTCTGCCAGCATCACGCACCCATCGACCGCATCAAGCGCCTGGCAAAAGACCAGATGGCCGATCTCGCCAAGGAGGCCGATCGCACGCGCGATTCACTGGTGGTCGTTGCGCTCGAGTCCTTCGATCATCTCGGATCGAGCTACGCGGCAGCGATGGAGAAACGCTATGGCGGCGCCGTCGCCGTGAAGGACACCATCCTCCGCGGGCACAACGGCAAGAACCTCGCCCAGACCCTCAACGAGATTGCCGGCGCCGTCGGCGAGCTGCGCGAGTCGCCGTCGTTCGCCCGCAGCCAGTTGCGCCGCCTGGTCGTCGAGATGATCGCCGATCCCACGAATGCCGGCGAACGAGCCAAGTTCGCCCAAAAGGGCGGCAAATGGCGGCCACCCCCCGAGTTCCGCAACGCCGACAAGGACGAGAAGATCGACGTCGGGCAGATACTCCACGACCGACTGCTGCCGTGTTTCGCCAACGAGGTCGCCCTGTGGATCCAGCTCGAAGAGCTGTGGGACTATGCTCTATGAAAACGTTGCGAAAGTTCAAACTGACACTGAAGCTGCGCGGTCCGGTGCTGGTCAACTCCAGCGCCCCGTCAACTTTCGGCGTCGACGCCGCCGTCGCCCGCGATCGAGAAGGTCGAGTCATCGTCCCGGGCACGCTGATCAAGGGAAAGATACGCGAAGCCCTGGTGCAGCTCGGCGAAGACGCGGGTCTCGACGACCTGCTGGGCGTCGATTCAACGCCGAATAGCGGTGACGAGCCCGAACGCGGGTCTCTCGTCATCGGCGATCTCGCGGCCCAAACCAATGGCGTCGACAACGTCAATCGCCATCGCGTCTGCCTCGATCATGCGCTAGGCAGCGCCAAGGGCGAGATGCTGCGGGTCATCGAGACCCCCTACCTCGCCCGCCAAGAAGTCCCCTTCTCAGGAACGGCGCATTGCATCGCGGATGACGGTGAGGCCAAAGAGATCGGCAGAAAGCTCAAGGTCGGCCTGTGCTGGCTCACGCAGATCGGTTCCCTGCGCACGACGGGATTCGGACGGGTCCTGGATGCGGACGTAGCGCTGGAGCCGGCGACAACGGTTTCGGCTTCGATTCAGTCTGCCCCCGCGGCATTGAGCGTTGCCCTCTACCCCGAGGGTCCCTTGTGCATCAGCCGCCACAAGATCGGCGATAACCTCTTCGAGTCGGACGAGATCATCCCCGGCAACATGCTCGCGGGCGCGATCATGCAGGTGGCGACCGAGCTCGGGATCGACAAGCAGCTACCCGACTTTCACAAGATCCGCTTCCGGCACGCCTTCCCGACCACAGGCCCGGACCGGCCGCGCGCCCTGCCGCTGTCGATCGTCAAGGCCGGCAAGATCCCGTACGACATCACCGATTTCAAGGAACCGGTTCTGCTACTCGACGACCAGGGCAAGTTCAGCGCCCCGGCGTTTCCCTTGGACTGGAAGCGTTACGACGACGTTCTGACTACCTTGGGTTGGGCGTCTCCGGCGCGCGAGCTGCGCGTGCGCACCGCCATCAACAGCCAGAAGCGCACCGCCGATCGCGGCGAGAACGGCGAAGGCGGAAAGCTGTTCGCTCTGGAGGTGGTTCACCACGTCACCGAGACCGGTGCCGCGATCGCCTGGCGTTCCCAGATCGACCTGTCTGGCGTGGCCGATCCTCTGGCGACGGCCAAGGCACTCGTGCAGGTGCTCGGGCAACTCGCCTACGTCAGCAAGACCAAAGTCGGTTGCCGGGTGGAATGGAAAGAGATCGAGAAGCACACCCCGGCGCCGCCGCTTTCCGACGGCGACCCTCTGGTATTGGTGCTGCAAACGCCGGCCCTTCTCGCCGATCCGCGCTTTCAATCCGTACCCGGCATCGCCCGATCCGGGGCGATCTCGGCGAAGGAGATGCTCGCTCTCTATCGCGACGCTTGGGCCGATATCTCCTGCACAAGCCTGAGTCTCGAATACCACTTCGCTCAGCAGTTCCTCGCCGGCGGCAACTACCTGGCTCGCAGATTCCAGAAGAACGCGCCCTACGATCCGTGGTTGCTGACCAAGGAAGGGAGCGTGTTCGTCTTCACGGTGAACGACGCGACCACGGCGACCGCGCGCCTCGAGGCCTGGTTCGCCAATGGCCTGACGCTGCCGCAGTGGGCGATCGACCGTTACGGAGTCGATTGGCGAGCCAATCCTTACCGCCCCGAAAACGGCTTCGGCGAGGTCGCCGTGCACAGGCGCGATTTTGCTACGCCGACAACCAAACCGCTCAGGCTCACGGAGGCTGTGCTGTCATGAATGCGCCAAGCTTCAAGAACCGCTGGCTGATCAAAGGGTCGTTGACGACCGAGTCCGAGCTGCACGTCGGCGACGGCGGCGCTGGAGGGCTTGGGTGCCGCAACAAAGCAGCGGAAGGAGACGAGGCCGACGCCTCGACCGTCTGCACCGATGTAGAGGGAAAGGCCTTCCTTCCCGGATCGGGTATCAAAGGCACGCTGCGCGCCCTCGTCAGCGATGCGAACGGAATCATCGATGGCGGGTGGGCGTGCTTGCTCGGCTCCGATCGGCCCGACGATCCCGACGCCGTCGGCGGCAAGCTCGAGTTCTGGGACGCGTTCCACTCCAGCGGCGCGGGCACCGAGGACGAGGAGCCCGACTCGGGACAGCCGTACGAGGCACCGGATCGCAAGCGGCCGTGGTGGGACAACACTCGCAGGACCTGCGTTGCCGTCGCCGTCTCACTCGATCGGCGCACGCGCACTGCCGAGGAGAACCTCCTCTATCACCTCGAGTACGTGCCGAAAGACGAGACTTTCGAGATCGAGATCAGCGGCGACAACCTCGAGCCAGAGGAGGTCGCTCATCTGCTTTGGCTGCTCGAGCAGTTCAATGCCACCGCCCACAGGCGCGCAACGCTCGGCGCATTGAGCAGCAACGGCTGGGGCCAAGTGACCTGGAAGGAGAAGGAGATTCTCTGTCTCGACGACATCGACGCCTGGAAGAAGAAACCGACGGTCGGCCTGCGCGCTCTGCCAAGGGTCCGCGATGATGACGCGCGCAAGATCGAGGAGATCAAGCGCCAGGTCTCGCCGGCCACAAGCGGCCCGCAGCGCATGGTCATCGAGGTTGCCCTCACCATGGAGTCGCCCTGGCTCATCCGCGATCCGCGGCAAGACGAGCGCAAGGAGGCCGGCAAGAGCTTGAAAGACGAGAAGGACAAGCCGAAGGACGCTGTGGCCATCCTCGACGAGTCCGGCGCGCCTTTTGTCCCCGCGAAAAGTTTCCGCGGCGCTCTGCGCTCGCGCGCCGAGATGATCCTGCGCACGCTGGGCCTGAAGTGCGACGATCATCCGAGTAAGACAAAACCGCTTTCGACAAAGCGCAGGAGCGTCACCGAAGTGTTGAAGGAGATCGCAGGGAAGGACCTGGCGTCGAAGCTCTTCGGCCTGTCCGGCTGGCGAGCGCCGCTCGACGTTCCGCGGTTGATCGCCACCGACCGACCGAAGGAACACGACCAGGAATTCGTCGCCATCGATCGTTTCACCGGCGGAGCCGCGGCGGGTGCGAAGTTCAACGCCGAGCTCGCCGGCATGACGACTCTGACCGGCAAGCTGACCGTCGATCTCGATCGTCTCGAGAAAGTTGACCCCGGCTGCGCCTCGATCGGCCTGCTTGCTCTCGTCCTGCGCGACCTCGAGGAAGGCGACATCACGATCGGCTCGGGCGCCGCCAAAGGGCAGGGGTTCTGCACCGCCACGATCAAAATCGACGGCGCCGACTGGCGCACCCATGACCTGATCGCGAAAGGCATCAAAGCGCTGAGAAAACCCTCGCACCCGTAGGGGCGACCCTTGTGGTCGCCCCGAGCTTGGAGACGCTTCGAAGACCCTGAGACAACCGACGGAAACCACCGTATGACCAAATTCCACAACCCCTACCACTTTGTCCCCATCGCGAAGACAACCGGCGACGGCCCGACCATCGCAGGTTTCCGTGACCGCACGCCGGACGCGGTGTCACACGCGTGCTATTCGCCGGACAACCTGTCCGGGCGAATGATCTGCCGCGCGAAGGCCGTGACGCCGATCGTCATCGGCGGCGAGCAAATTTCAGGAGAAGGAACGCGAAGCCCTGGAGTGGTCCATCCCTTTCTGCTCGACGGCGAACCGGCGCTCCCGGCTTCCTCGCTGCGCGGTCTGGTGTCGGCAACGGCGGAGGCGGCAAGCAACTCTACGCTGCGTGTTCTGACCGCCGACTGGGACAAGTGGGAAGACGCCTTTCGCAAGAAGGGAGCGCGTTCCCAAAGCTCGGCGGTCGCCGAATTCGAGCGCATAGATCCGGATCTCGTTCCGCTCGGCAAGTCGGGCAAGCGCCGGAGGCTGACGGCCGCGGAGCTTCTCTTCGGCTTCGTCGAGCACCGAGACAAAGGCAAGGGACGCCAGACCTCGGCGCTGGCGTACGCCAGCCGGGTGCGCTTCTCGCACGCGATCGCGAAGGCGGGGGTCGAACTCGAGAACGCGGTGACGCTGCGCGAGCTGTCTTCTCCAAAACCGCCGCGCGCCTCATTCTACTTTCAACCGAGCAGCCGCAAGAAGCTCCCCCCTTCCGGCTCGCAACCGAAGGGGCGCAAGTTCTACTTGCCTCATCCGGAGCAAGGCGCGGTGGGCTGGGGCTCGACGCGCGATCCGCGCACCCCCAAGGAGAAGAAGGCTTCGGAGCGCCAGCTCTCGGTACGTCCGATCCCCGCGACCACGGAGTTCTGGTTCGCGATCGACTTCGACAACCTGTCCGAAGGCGAGCTCGATCTGTTGTGTTACGCCCTCGTTCCAATCCCGAGCTATCTCCATCGACTCGGTCTGGGTAAACCGCTGGGCCTCGGGTTGGTCCAAATCGATGTCGCCGGCATCTTCCTCGTCGATCGGGCCGCGCGATATGGCGGCAATGCGGATTGCTCCTGGGTCGAAGAGCCGCGCTACCATAGCGAATGGGTGGCGGCGGATCAGGATCTGGCGATCGCGCGCTGGCCCGAGCGCGAGCGCTTTGTCGTCGGGCGTCGCGCCGCAGCGCCGCGGCAAACAGGGGATCCTTCAACGCGCGCGGCACGGTTCCGGGCGGCGGCGATCGCGTGCGGGCATGGCGAGATCATCGAATCGCTCGAGATGATGGGGAACCGGACGCTCGTGCGCCATCCCGTACACTATCCGGCGAAAGCGGGCGCGGGGCTCGAGGACAATCTGTTCCAATGGTTCGCCAGCGGACCGAATGAGTCCTTGCCGGTGTTGCCCAACGGTGGGGTTTTGCCGGCTCTGAATCGTTGAGCGATGAACGAACGACAGGGCCGAGAAGCGAGCCGCATTCGCGACAATTCGACGGAATCGCGAGCGGCTGAATGTTGCGTTGTGACGACGGATAGTTGTACCGCCGCGGGCACACGTTTCGGGCAGTGGTGGGAATCGCCGGAACCTTCGAAAGGCCTGTCTCAGCACGATGTCTCCGACCGATTCGCGACAATTTCGCTCAGGGGGGCGGGCGAGGTTTCGAGTGTTCTAGGAACCATTGAGGAAACAAGATGTTGCACGAGCAGCTGCGACAGGAAGCGACGGCAGCGGAGGGAAATGTCGCAAATGACGGCAAGGCCGGCGATCGCCGGATCACTCGCGAAAATCTGGAAAGGGTCGAACTTTATTGGAATCGACGGGTTGCAGCGATGAGGGCCGACAGTGAGGACATTCACGCCTGGACGCGTGGGGACATTTGCGAACGTTTCGCGCCGCGCGCTTAAGCCCGCGGCATGACGAACGAAAGGAGGGAGACGTGGTCCGCCATTTTTTACCGCCGCACGAAACCCCTGAGATTTCGGGTGTCGGTGTTCCGCTCGGACGAGGATGGAAATTGCGACGCTAGTACCAGCGCGCCTCGCAGCTCATCGGTAAATCCAGAGTCGGTGTTCCGCTCGGACGAGGATGGAAATTGCGACTCCTCCGAAGAGGACTCAACGTGCTACGGTGAACGAGTACGTGATGTCGGTGTTCCGCTCGGACGAGGATGGAAATTGCGACCTCTCACTCTTTAGGCCCCGTTTTGGCACGGCCTTCCAGAGTCGGTGTTCCGCTCGGACGAGGATGGAAATTGCGACACGGTCTCTTCACCGTCTTCCGTTATTGCGACCCGCATGTCGGTGTTCCGCTCGGACGAGGATGGAAATTGCGACGGCGCTAGTAACTGCCCGCGAATGTTTGGCTGTGGCGTTGCGAGTCGGTGTTCCGCTCGGACGAGGATGGAAATTGCGACACTTCCGGTGGCACTACCGTGCCTAGGGCCTCACGCTGGTCGGTGTTCCGCTCGGACGAGGATGGAAATTGCGACAAGATATCGACCACAGGCCCGTGCCAGAGACTTCGTGAAAGTCGGTGTTCCGCTCGGACGAGGATGGAAATTGCGACGACGGAGACGATCAGATCATCGATGTACTCGTCCGTCGGCGCCGGTGTTCCGCTCGGACGAGGATGGAAATTGCGACAGCTGCAGGTACCGCCGAGGAACAAGTTGTACGTCTGCTGACGTCGGTGTTCCGCTCGAACGAGGATGGAAATTGCGACGGGACTTGCGGAAGGCGAGGAAACGGTAGCGGCCGCTCCAGCGTCGATGGTCCGCTCGATCGAGGATGGAAATTGCCACGCTGGCGAGTCTGGGTGAGTCGGGAGATTGAAGCCTGCACGACGAAGTCGACGTCCGCTCGAACGAAGAAGAAGGAGAGAGAATGAGCACGTTCCGTAACCCGTACCATTTCATCCCAATCCCCGACGGCCCGCCCCCCGAGTCGGTGCCGTTGAAGGATTTCTCCCTGCCACACGCGCAACGCGCCGCCCGACACGTCACCCACGACCGCTTCGTCGCCGGCGAACACTCCGGACGACTGGTCTGCAAGCTCACCGTCGAGACGCCGCTGATCTGCGGCAACCAGCAAGAAGAGCGCGGCAACCAGACCAAGCTCCTTCATCCGTTCGAGATCGCCGGCTCACCCGCCATTCCGGGCTCCGCGCTGCGCGGAATGCTGTCGACACTCGCTGAAGCGGCGACCCACAGCGCATTGCGCGTGTTGAAGGACACCGCGCTCTCCCACCGCATGGCCGCCGCCGCGGAATCACTTTCGGCGATCGGATTACTCGTCCAGCACAAGCTCCCCGACGGAACGACCAAGCTGCGGCTGCAACCCTTGACCGTACCGACCCTCGACGGCAACGGCGGCGATCAGCTGCCCGCAAGCTTTGAGAAGGTGTTTCAGTCGAAGTTCTCACAACCCCTCCTCAAGGCCTATGTCGGTGGGTACAAGCCCCGGACCGACGGACGCGGAACACCGATCAGGCCCGGGGAAGTGGAACAGATGCGGGGTTCCTTCCTTGCCACCCGAAACCCCGCCTCTCGGTCAGCCGACAACCTGGAATACTGGTATGCGCAGTTGAGCGGGACGGTGTCTCTGTCGAAAAACTGCGTCGCCGCAAGCGCACCTCAGCGCGACTCGCGGAAGAAGCGATTTCTCCTTGCGCAACAAGTCGCCGGCGCGCCGATATCTCAGGCCGAATTCGACGCCCTTCCCGCGAGCCGACAGGCAACCTACACGCGCGGCTTCCTGCGGGTTCTCGGCATCTCGAACCGAGCCCGCGAGATTCCAACCACCAAGAAGCACGAGTACTTCATCCCGTACCCTCCCGGTTCGGAAACGGCGATTCCGACCTTCGACGTCGAAGCAGCGTTAGGGCGCTTTCATCGACTCGCCGACCAGCGCACGGAGGTCGACCCGGCGCTGCCCTTTGAGCCGCAAGGCTCGTCGCGTAACGCCGCACCCGCCCGCAGCCGAAACATGCGGTTGCGCGCCGGGGATCTTGTCTTCTTCCGTCCGGATCCTTCCAATCCTACGACGATTGTCGAAGTTTCCGTTTCGTCCATCTGGCGGGCCGACAACGGTTCGGTGCACGACTATTTTGCCATCCACGACCCCGAGCTGACGCCGCTGGCGCGCGGACGGTCGCTTCTGACCTTAGCGGAGCAGCTCTTCGGCGCCGTCGAGATCGGCGAACGCAAGAAAAAGGATGGCGATTCACCCTCCACGTTCGCCCTGGCCAGCCGCCTGCGTGTTTCCCACGCTTGGTTGTCCTCTGCGCCGGACCCGAAGCCCTACTACACGACGGCCGAGGAGCTGACACCCGCCGGCCAAGACCGCGGCCACCGGGGGCCGTTGCGCAACATCCCCCTGAAGAACCTCGCCAGCCCAAAGCCGCCCTCGCCGGCGCTGTACTTCAAGAAGCGCAACGGCGACGGCACCTACATCGCCAAAAGAGCGCTGAACCCGAACCAGCACGCCCCTCAGGGGGTCAAGATCTATCTGCGCCGCAACCCCGATGCGTACTCGGCAGTCAGTGAGGCCTTCGTGCACCCGGCCCGCCTGCGCGACCCTGACCAGCGCGACGCCATCGTCCGCCAGCATCAGTCGGTCGAGAAGCTCGTCCGCCCCGGCTGCACATTCTACTTCCATCTCGATTTCGACAACCTCAGCGCCCTCGAATTGCAGCTGTTTGCCTATGTGTTGCAGCCGAGCCCCGGTTTTCGCCACCAGCTCGGTCATGGAAAGCCCCTCGGCCTCGGACAGGTGAAGATCGAAACCGTCGGCCTCCTCGAGGTGTCACGCACTCAACGCTATCGCGAGGATGCGCTCATCGCCGAGCGCTGGCACGACGCGTGGGGCGCCGGCAACGCGCAAACCGAATGGCCGGAAGATCTCAAAGCGCGGCTGCCGAAAGGCATCCGACCCGTCGGAGAGAAGCTTGCGGAGCTGAAGGCGGGATTCGAGAAGTGGGCCGCCGGCGCGGGCCTGTCGCCGATGCTGCGAGCCCTTGAGCTTGCCGGCACGCCGCCCGCGGACGGCATCGGCGTGCACTATCCTCAGATCGACGGCGCCAGCCCTGGCTCGCCGCAGTTCGAACAGGAACACTATCACTGGTTCGTGCAGAACGACGACTCCTCGAAAGGACGCAGCCCCGGTCAGTTCTTGGCGCCGCTCGTCAACGCCGTCGGCCAGGTCGCGTCGGCCTTGCCCACGTTGCGTCGCGAGAAGAGCAATAGCCCGCCGCCCACCAGCTACGTCGGACCCGCACAACCCCGTCGACCGTCAGGCCAAGGCCCTTCGCCGGGGAAGCAGGCGCCGCGGGCGCCAGTGCCCGACGAGGCTTCGACCGCGCCGCTCTCGCCGCAAGCTCTGGTCGGCAAGGAGGTCACCGCGTGCGCTCTGGCACCGGGCAAAGACAAGAAGATCCTGTTCACGGTGAGCCACGACGGCAAGGAGCTTGCAGGCATCAGAGGCTTCGTCGAGGTGTCGCGCTACGAAACCGCGCAGTTTGCTGCGCGGCATCCCGAGGGTACGGTGATCCGCGCCAAAGTGGTTCGCCCCTTCGGCAAGACTCTCTTGATCAAACCGTTGCCATGAGAACGGACAAACAGCGCGCGCAGGACGCAGGTCGCAGGAGGCACGATGGCGACGCAATCGACTGCTGACGAAGCCTACTTCGACCGCAACCAGGTAGCGTTGGCGTTTGGCCGGTTGGCATTGAAACTGGGTTGGCGGGTCGGACTGGGGATCGATCCTTCGGAGCCGGAGTGGCCGGTGCTCTACGTCGACACGCCGGCGGGCCAGGTGTCATGGCATCTGCCGAGCGCCGAGGTGGCGTCGGCGAATTGGCCCGCGTATCCGGGAGCGTGGGATGGACACACGGTCGAAGAGAAGCGGGAGCGTCTGGCGCGACTCGTAGCGATGGCGGTCGATGAGCTGTGAGTGTTGTGGTGTCGATATCGCGTCGGTGCGCATGGAACAGTTGCGACAAACCGCGGCATCGCTGTTCGCTCGCCGATTACCTCGCGCTGGCGGATGGTTGCGTGGTGGGCTGCATGTTTTGCGGGCAGCGGTGCGGGCTGTCGGTTCGTCCGCAAACGTCGATTCAGCACAGTGTTGCGGAGCCACTTGCGACAATTCGCTCCGGGCCGACAAGCGGGGCCTTGGAGGGAAACGAAGATCGCTTGTGAAAGCGGATGCTTGTAGCAGGTCGATGAGAAGGCTTCAGGGATGGGTTGGGGAAAATGTCGCAAATGAGTCCGAGCGGGGGTGGCTCGGAAACACTTGCGAACATCTTGCGCGGGGTGGAGTCCTTTGGGATCAATGGGTTGGGCCGATGAGGGCTGGCGCTGAGGACATTCCGGTACGTGCGAGCCTGGACATTTGCGAGCTTTCGCGGCTACGCATGCAGGGGCGCGGAATCACGCGGGAAAGGAGGCGACCATGGTTCGGCACTTGTTTGCCGGCACGCGAAACCGCTGAGATTTCATGAGTCGATGTTCCGCTCGATCGAGGATGGAAATTGCGACTAGGCGTTGCCGTTGTTCACCACGTTGATCGGGCTGGCGCGTCGATGTTCCGCTCGATCGAGGATGGAAATTGCGACTCCTCGTTCTCGAGGACGCTACTTGTTGCAATGTACAAATGTCGATGTTCCGCTCGATCGAGGATGGAAATTGCGACTCGTTGGTACCCAGACGTTGCCGGGCACTACGACGATATTGCGCGTCGATGTTCCGCTCGATCGAGGATGGAAATTGCGACACCAGACGGGCGACAGGGTTTTTCGGAACTCCCATCCGTCGATGTTCCGCTCGATCGAGGATGGAAATTGCGACAATTGTCGTAGTGGTGGTGATACCGACGCTCGACGACGATGAAGGTCGATGTTCCGCTCGATCGAGGATGGAAATTGCGACGCTGGATCCACTGCGCGAGGTTGTCATTGTAGCCCATGTCGATGAGTCGATGTTCCGCTCGATCGAGGATGGAAATTGCGACTGTCCCATTGGACCCTCCTTTCTCGTGTGATGTAACCAACCTGTCGATGTTCCGCTCGATCGAGGATGGAAATTGCGACGCTATTCGTTTGTGTTGCGGCGTCTTGTTAACGTTCTTCGGCTTGTCGATGTTCCGCTCGATCGAGGATGGAAATTGCGACGCTCCGAGCGCCTCGACGATCCCGCGACAGTTCGCGTCGTCGACGCCGAGTCGATGTTCCGCTCGATCGAGGATGGAAATTGCGACCCGCAGAGATCAACGACTCGTTGGACAGCTTGTTGGGTTTCGTCGATGTTCCGCTCGATCGAGGATGGAAATTGCGACGAGGCCAGGGTGTTAAGCTGGATGCAAATACGGCGGGCTATACCGTCGATGTTCCGCTCGATCGAGGATGGAAATTGCGACACTGCGAAAGCGGGGGTGGCCACGAAGATCGCGACCACAAATGGTCGATGTTCCGCTCGATCGAGGATGGAAATTGCGACGGTACGTCGTGAGTTCGAGCTTGTGCATGGTCCTGGTCGATGTTCCGCTCGATCGAGGATGGAAATTGCGACGCGTGTTGTCCGGGAACGTTATTGACCGCGGCTTCGAGCGTCGATGTTCCGCTCGATCGAGGATGGAAATTGCGGAAATCAGACCCGACTGCCGAGCGTGTCAGATCCGCCGGCCACGGCGCGTCTTCATGTCGTGCTCATCGTCATTGCCTACGACATCGCCGATGACGGCCGCCGTACCGCCGCAAGCAACGTCCTCGAAGACTACGGCCGCCGCGTCAATTACAGCGTGTTCGAGTGCGATCTGTCGCACGCCGCCTTCTTGCAGCTGCAAACGGAGTTGGAAGATCGCATCGACACGGAAACCGATCGCCTCGTGTTCTATCTCCTCTGCGCCACCTGCCGCGGGCGCCGCCGCGCCTGTGGCAAGGAGACCCCGGACCCGCCCGGCGCCGCCATCATCGTATGACCTCCATCACTGC
>Ga0187892_10004878_pt1 | contig 21917 bp, 11 predicted proteins | sample MA1701073metaG_FD_139345 | JGI IMG/M metagenome (GOLD analysis project Ga0187892, IMG submission 139345) | Bio-ooze microbial communities from a basaltic lava cave in the Kipuka Kanohina Cave System on the Island of Hawaii, USA - MA170107-3 metaG ... | reverse complement strand
TCCCGGGGTTGCCGTTGGACACGTAACGCTCATCGAGGGTGAAGGCAAACTCGTACCCGGCAAGGGGCCCATTCGCACAGGTGTAACGGCGATACTGCCGCGCCCGCGCGGCAACTGGGATCCTGTGTTCGCGGCAACCTTCAACCAGAACGGCAATGGCGACATGACAGGCATCAATTGGATCAAGGAATCCGGTTTCCTGGAAGGACCAATCCTGTTGACTGGAACGCACAGCGTAGGGACAGTGCGCGACGCCGCAATTCAATGGCAAATAAAGAATGGTCGCGAGTTTGTTTTCACCTATCCCATCGTCGCTGAGACGTTTGATTTCATGAATGATGCGAACGGTGAGCATGTTAAAGCGGCACATGCGTTTGACGCGCTCGATCGGGCCAAACCCGGGCGTGTCGAGGAAGGTGCGGTGGGCGGCGGTACGGGGATGGGCTGCAACGGATTCAAAGGCGGCATCGGTACCTCGTCGCGAGTGGTGACGGCCTCGCAGGGTGGGTACACCGTCGGGGTGTTGGTCCAATGCAACTATGGCGGCGACCTGCGAATTCTCGGTGTTCCGATACGTCCTGAGATCACCGACCTTGGAATGTGCACAGTCCTGCCGCAGCCGTTGAGCAGGCAGTGGACCGCCTTCATTCGCCCATGCCCCTCAACCGGACGTGGCGCCCGAGGGGACGGTGGCGTAGGTGATCACGAAGGCCGCGGATCGATCATCGTCGTCGTTGCTACCGACGCGCCGCTATTGCCACATCAACTGGAACGCATCGCCCGTCGCGTCAGTCTTGGAATGGGACGGCTAGGTAGTTTCGCCGGCAATTCATCCGGCGATCTGTTTCTCGCGTTTTCGACGGCCAACGCCGGTGCGGCGAAGCCTGACGGCACACCGCCGCTAGTCATGCTGCCTAATGACCGGATCGATCCTCTTTTTGGAGCGACGATCGATGCGACGGAAGAAGCCGTCGTCAACGCGATGCTGGCGTCGCAAACAATGACCGGCGTGGACGGCATCCGCGTCTTTGGCCTGCCCGGCGATCGCGTCGTCGCGGCGATGCGGAAGTACAACCGAATGAAGTGACAGCGATGAAGGATGAATGGATGAAGGATGAAAGGATGAAGATGAAAGGATGAAATGCGCGTCCCGCAGTTTTGGAACGCTGAAAGGGTTCAAATGTCCGACATGCTTCAGCTTGTCGTCGACGTCCTTTATACTCAACTAAAATGATCCCGCCAAATTTGCGCTTGTCCTATCTCGAACGACAAGCTGAAGCATGTCGAACATTTTTGGCTTTGCCTCAAAAATCAGATTAACCTGAATCTAGCGCAGTCTAAGTTCGTGTTGATTCGTGTGAGTTCGTGGATCGTCTTGTCTTTCCCAATAAAGAGGAACGATCCACGAAGTCACATCACGAACGGCCGCCGCGCCTTCTGCTTTTTCTGATCCGCGTTCATCCGCGCAAATCGGCGGCCAGTTCTTTTCATACGATTAACGACTGATTGATTCCCACGCCAATCGTCAATAGTCATTTGTCAATAGTCAATCTAATCATGGTTTTGGAGGCAACGGCTTCTGCATGGAGCTGGCAATGAATTCAGTAAGGCCGACATCACTTCCAGCATGTCGAAATTTGTAGTAGTTCGTCATCTGCGCCAGCCACTCCTTCCGACTCTGCTCTGTATTGGGATTGCTTCCAGCGGTGGCGATCGCGCGCGCATATGCGTCGATGATCCGATCCATAACAACGTTCAACTTCTCTAGCGCGGCTTTACTTTCCGGCGTCTCCGGTTTGTTCGCGTAAGCGGCTTGATACGCAGCGGACATTGTCTTATAAGGACCAGATTCGTAGGCCGCAGCCAGAAAGTAGTAGGTTGAAGCTGTCTTCCGAATCTCGCTTTCGTATTGCGCCGCTCTTATCAAGGAATTAATCGTCTCATCGGGATTCACTTTCAACGTTAAGAAACCAGCCGCGTAATTCAGGTAGGCCAGCGTGTCATTCTTGCCTTTGAAGGGCGCCCAGTCAGCCGGCGTCTTGCCGCTTTCTATTGCTCGAATGGCTTTGCGAGCATAGGCGAGCGCGTCAGCGTTGTGCGTCTCGTTCTTATTTGAAGCGGCAAGGTAACCTGCGTAACCAAGATCTATCTCCGCGCGAAGGTAGTCTGGTTCGTCGGCGAGTATCCTGGCTCCCACCCGATATGCTTCAGTGAAGTTTTTCTGACTAATAAGAATTGGCAGATTCCGCTTCCGCTCGTCACGTTCGTAAGTCGCCGTCCATAATTGCAGGTAATCGGAGTACTGGTCTTTGTCCTTACTATATTTCTGTAGATAGTCTTTGGCTGCTTGATATGCAACCTCCGGTTGCGGAACTCGGTTGGCCACGAACCGCTTGTACATTTCGATCTTAACCGGATCGTCAGTAGTCACCTGCGCCAGCGCTGGCAAGGACCCAAAAGCAAAGGCAATGAGTGCCGCCAGTGCGATTCTGGTAAACAACTCGCTCATATTAATGTTTCCCTCTTAATGTTTCCCTCATGGCAACACTATCAAACGAACTCACCGATCAACCACGAAATCCTTCGTGTCCGTTGGCTTTGTCTCAAAAGACACCGTCAAGGTGTTGCCACAGTGAGTTGGTCTAAATACGCGATAACTCAACTACAGAACCGCTTGCGGTAGCCAGCGGATCATAAGCTCAACTTTGACTGGTTCACGAGGTTTATTCAAAGGCTTCTTGCGCAAAGGCTCCGATCAATACGTTGATTGAGCATAGCATCCGCTGGCTACCGCAAGCGGTTCTGTAGTTGCGTCTCTTGGTCTCGAGCTGTGGTCTTTCAGCACAACATGACCGTTAGTGCAAAGCCGAGTCCGTTCGTGTATTTGTGGATCGTCCCTTACGTCCGACGAACACCACTCCAAATCGTCAATCCTCAATCCTTCTTCAGCAGCTCATCAATCGCGCCACCGAGTTTCTTCATCGGAATGTCCTTGGCCGCAATCCTTCCACGCTTGTCCAACAGGTAGTAAAAGGGCGTGCCTTTGACGTTGAAGAGCTTTCTCACGCTTTTGTCCGCATCCTGGACTTGGGGCCATGTCATGCCTTTGCTGGTAACCATCTCCTGAACTGGCTTCAGATCTTCGTCAAGCGAGATCCCAACCACGACCACGCCTTGATCTTTGTACAGGTCATAAAGCTCTTTGAGCAGGGGAACCTCCCCCACGCACGCGCTTCAATAGGTGCCCCAGAATTTCAGCACCACGACTTTCCCTTTGAAGCCGGCAAGAGAAATCGGATCGCCGTTGATCGTGTTTCGCTCAAACAGCGGCGCAGGCTGGCCCAGGTTGAGGAACTCAATTTCCCACAGATTGCCTTCGGCCTCTTTCCCAAGAGCCGTCTCCGGATACTGGGTGAGCACAGCTTGAAAAGCGATCCGCGTCTGGTCGATATCGCCCTTTCTCCAATAAGCTTCGCCGATCATGAAACGGGCCCTGGCCTTGATCTCTGTGTCAACCGCGCCATGAGCCAGAGCTTCAGCTTTGCTGATGAAGTAGCTGTAGTCCTTGGCTTTGTTGGCGGCAGCCAGCAATACATAGGTGACTCGTTTCCAGGCAGGGTCGGTTAGCTTTAGTGTTTGTGTCTTCAGCTTCATCTCACTTATGCGATCGACGCGGTACAGCAGACGCAAGGCTTCAGCGGTGGCGATCGTGGTTGCCGGAGTGCCAGGATGTTTGCGGCGATAACTCCAGAGTTTCGCCGCCCATTTTAGGTTCGGATGCTTCGGGTCACTTGCCTTGCCGCCAGACTTGGTGAATTCTTCAGCTTCGTTCTTAGACTGTTGAACCATCGCCTGCACCAAATCAACTTCCCGGTCGTCAGGCTTGACTGATGTGTTTTGCGATCTTGCTGTCAGCGGCAGGAGCCCGGTCAGCGTCAGGAGCAAGGTGAAGCCAAGAACGCTTCCAGCGAATCGAGCTGTCTTCACTGGGACCGCGGGCGTCCCCGCCCGCATCGCTGTTGTTTTCTGCGTCGTCATTCTCACCTGCCTCCTGCTTTCCAATCCGCGTTCATCCGCGCAAATCCGCGGCTAATTTGAAATGTCCGACATGCTTCAGCTTGTCGTTGAGGTCAACTCGCTCAGGAGGAAGGAAATGTCCGACATGCACTTTGTCGTTGAAATTAACCACAAGCGACGCGCGATAAGACTTTGGATCCACTCACCTGTCACGATCAATCCAAAGCGCCGTCGCCGTCCCGACAAGTCGGGACTCTGCCGGCGCACTCCAACAAGGACGATCAACGAAACCGGCGGCCCGACTGATTCAAACGCTGGCGAGAAGGCGTGGACCGCCCGCGGATTCATAAATCTTCTGAGCCTCAATCCACTCCGCATTCGCCCGATTTAGTAGCTGCTGGAATTTTGCACTCGAGCGCAACTCGTCGAACCACGGAATTGTCGACAAGACCTGAAACGAGGAGAAACCTCTATCCATGCTGTGTTCGAGTACTACCAACGCCCGCTCAGATTCACCGAGATGAGCCATGATCAGTCCCATGTAGAACACGCCTTCCGGATCCAGATAATGTTTAATACAAGCTTCGCAGGCATTAAGACTCTCTTGACGATTTCCTTCCAGCATCGCCCGCCACGCTCCAATAAACGCTTGCATCGGTACTGGCATGCGCGATTGTTCCAGCTTGCGAAACGCGTCTAACGCTGCGTCGACGCGCCCCATCGTGCCAAGCGTCATGCCGACAACAGCCCACGCACCGACGGCAACATCACGCAACGCCCTGTCGTAGTCTCCCATTTGGTAATGAGTATGACTCACGCTAGACGCGATTTGCGGATCAAGCTTGCGGGCACGTTCATGCGAAGCAAGCGAGGAGTCGAGTAAGCCACAAAACCGGCAACATAGCACCAGCGCAACAAATAGATCCGGGCTGGTGCTTCCGGATCCAGCACAACGCAGCAGACGCGCAATTGCTGTTTTTGCGCGACCGAGCTCGGCTTCCAGGAATGCATATTGACTGTGGGCCGATGGCGAATCAGGGTTCAACTCGAGCGCGCGGGTGAACGCTGATTCCGCGCGCGCAAGGTTTTCGCTCCCGTCCTCCACTCCCTTACCGATGAGTCGGTAGCATCTTCCCAATTGAGCCCACGCAGGCGCATATCTTGGGTCGGTCTCTACACAGCGCAAGTAGAGGTCGCGCGCCATGGTGAGGTTGCGAAAACCGGCCAACCCGCGGCTGCTATGTTCGTTGGCGCGAAGATAGTATTCATACGTCAACGAGCTAACAGGCACGTCGCGCTTGAGCCGGCCGTGTTCCCGTTCGCTTAGTGAGAGTGACAGAGATTCAACGATGCCGCGTACGAGATGGTCCTGCAGCTCGAACAAGTCGGACATGCTCACCTGCGGCTCGTACCACCACAGCACAGTGCCATTGGGTGCCTCGAGCAATTCGCACGTGACGCGAATGACCTTCCCTGAGCTCAGGATGGTTCCAGTAAGCACAGCTTCGGCCTGCGTTTCTTCGGCAATCTGTTTCAGATCAACGGTATCGCTGGCGTAACGCGAGGCGCTGGTTGGCGAACGCACCACCACTGAATCAAGCAATGAAAGCGCACCCGCCACAGCGTCGGGCACGCTGAAGGCCAGGAAGTCGACTTCAGGATCCGGACGCAACATGCGGAATGGCAAGACCATGAGTCGCATGATTGGACGATCCATACCGACGCGTGAGATAGGCTTTGCTGAGGGCATCCTATCGACTTCCGCGTCATTCACCTCAAGCTCATCGATAACGATTTGAACATTCGCAGTCGGGTTAACATTAATTCCAGGCGCGGCCGCCGGACTGTGCGTCACTTGATTATCGAAGATGTACCCGCGGCCATGAATTGTCTTGATGATACGCTGCGGCTGATCGTGCAGCGCGTGACGAATATCTTTCAGGCACTGGACCAGTGAATCGTCCGTCACGGTAGTGTTGACCCAGACGGCATGAATCAACTCATCTTTACTGATGAGCCGTCCACTGTGTTCGACCATGTACCTCAGTACTTCAAACGACTTCGGTCGGAGTTTGATGTCATCTTGATTATGGAGAAGGCATCCACGCGTCACGTCGAGCGTGAACTCACCAAAGGAATGCGTCTCGTGAGCAGATTCTGACATGTGGATCCTGAGCCGCAGACGCGCGCGAACAAACTCGCAGTTCGATTTAAGCGGAACCTGTTCTTATGTGTGGCTTGTCCACATTCCGCGAGGAAAGGCCGGGCGGCGTGTTTGGATCTCGCTTGGCCTAACGTTGCTGGCTGCGACCTTCGCGGGTTGCGGACATCATAACTCCGTCCTGCCGGCTTTCACCAATTTTTCCTAAATCTTTCCCGGTTCTTTCGTTACTTACCGTCCGGGGCGCCGTATTGTGCGCACTCACTGAAAGGAGTGCGAGTTGAAGAAATACCGCCGAATTGAGGTCCATGCCGACAGCGGCCGCCTGACGATCTTCTCCGGCGAATGGCAGCTCGCCGCTTTCAATCAGCTGGCTCAGCGAAGCGAAACCGAATTGTCGACGAGCCATGAGGCTTGTGATGCCGTAGAACCGGGCTCAGCGGAGGGGCAACTTATTATTCTCGAGCTTATACGCTCCTTGCAGCTGCGCTTGTCTCCTGAAACTCTCGCATCGATCCGCTCCGACTTGACCGCGCCCCAATTAACCGCCGCCGACGGCTCACGTCAGTCGTCGCCTCATGAGAAACAAAAGGAGAATTGAAATGCGTAATCCACACAACCTGGAAAGACATGCTTCACACTACATTGGGCTGACGCTGGCGTTGCTAGTGTTGACCGGAGCAATGCTGCTTGGCTCCAGCCCCACCGCATTCACAGCTGTGGCTTTAGATCCGATCTGGTCTCCAGCCGTCAATCTGGGCTCAGCGTTCAACTCGACAGCGAGTGATCAACAACCGGCCATCTCGCCGGATGGTCTAAGCCTGTATTTCGCTTCCAACCGAACCCCAGGTGGGCTGGGCGGCTTCGACCTGTACGTCTCGCAACGCGCCAGCGTCAGTGATGCGTGGGGTTCGGCAGTCAACCTGGGCCCGGCCATCAACACCACTTTTGATGAAGGGAATGCCGCGTTTTCACGCGACGGTCGCTTGATGTTTTTCCAAAGCCGACGACCCTCCGGCTTCGGAGCACTTGATATCTGGTTCACAACTCGCAACAACCCGCATGATGATTTCAACTGGCAGCCTGCAGTGAACCTCGGCCCTAACATCAACACCACCGCCGATGATAACGCTCCCGCTTTTTTCGAGGACGAGGTGCAAGGAACACGCCAACTGTTCTTTGCAAGCAGCAGGCTCGGCCTCGCCGACCTCTATGTAAGTCAGCAGTTGGGTGATGGTTCGTTCGAACCCGCGGCGCTGTTAACCAGTCTAAGTAGCCCGATGACTGAAAGCGACCCCACGATTCGGTTTGATGGATTGGAAATCATCTTTCAATCAAACCGCGTTGGTTCGAGTGGGCCAAACGATTTGTGGGTGGCAACCAGAAACAGCACGCTCGACGCCTGGTCAACTCCGGTGAATCTGGCGAGCCCGATTAACGGCGCTTCGAGCGAGCAAAATGCGTATCTTTCGTCTGACGGGATGACGCTTTTCTTCGGCTCCGATCGTGCCGGTGCGGGTGGATTCGGAGGCGTGGACCTCTACATGAGCACGCGCACTCTGCCAACCGTCAGGAGCAAGCACATCACTGTCGGAGCAGATGACGCTTGCACAGCGGCTATCAGCCCGGGCGATTTAGACGATGGTTCTTTCGATCCTGTAAACGGTGGTCCTTTAACTTTGTCTATCGACCCGGCGGGGCCTTTCAATCTCGGCCAGCATTCAATCAGGCTTGTCGCGACAGATAATCGTGGTGCTACAAACTCAGCGGTCGCTGTGGTCACCGTAGAGGATCAGACGCCGCCCTCAATCACAGCGCCGCCATCGGTCAATGCAACTACCGGCGGTCCCGGTTCAAACCTTGCGGGTGCCTTTGTCAGTGACGCCACTCTCGGCGCTGCCAGCGCGAGCGACACGTGTTCAGCAGTACAGATCATGCGAGGCCATGTTCCGCCAGGAAACTTTTTCCCCGTCGGCATAACCAACATCACCTATACGGCCACCGACGATTCCGGTAATTCCATTAGTGTCACCCAGTCCGTTACAGTCACAGATGATACTCCGCCCATCGTCACTCCGCCTGTCGACATTACCACTGATGCCACTTCTCCCGCAGGAGCGTTAGTGAATTACGTGGTAACTGCCAACGATAATGTTGGCGTGAGCTCGTTAACCTGCGCCCCTGCTTCTGGTTCCATCTTTCACGCGGGCCAAACGGTCGTGCACTGCACTGCTTTGGATGCAGCCGGGAACAGCGCGAGCACCAGTTTCCAAGTGAGGGTGAGAGGTGCGGCTGAGCAGATCGTTGCCCTTATTCAACTGGCAACCGGACAGAACTTACCGCCAGCCATCCGGGCGCAACTCGTCGCCGCATTGCAAAGGGCATTGAACAATCCGCGCAACGTGATCGTCGCGTGTCGCAACCTGGATACCTTCATCGTGCTGGTTCGTGTGTTATCGGGACGGTGGATACCGCCGGTGAGAGCTAACCAATTGATCAATGACGCCGTACGCATCAAGGCAGTTCTTGGTTGTCATTGCTGATGAAGAACTTTTACGCGTGGCCGCACGCCTATTTGGAGTGCGGTGGCAATCCCGATTCATCGGGAGACACCGCTGTGGATTTAGTTCGCAAGTTAGCAAACATACAAAGCGCCGTCGACGCAACGCTGCCACCCCAGCGGGGCTGCCCCGCTGGGGACCCCGGCGCTCTGCCGGCGCACGATCCACGAACTGGCAGCTCTGAATAAGGAGACGCTGAGCGGAAAGACAAAACCGCAAAGCGGTTCCAGAGCAAAGCCCAGGGTTGCCGCGCTTTTTGCGGCTACCCTGGGTAAATGGTGATCTTGAGAAACGTACCCCATCGGGGTTTCGTCAAAGGTGGCCGTTCGACCTTAATCTTGTGGCCAAAAGCCCAAACCCCGTTGGGGTTTTTAGTCTCTATTTCTTCAGCTTTCCCAGGGTAGCCGCAAAAAGCGCGGCAACCCTGGGCTTTGTTCTGGAACCGCTTTGCGGTTTTGTCTAGTTGATAAGCGCTTCACACAGTCAGAGCTTCCTTTAGCTTGTCGTGGTTTTCGTTATCACTCAATGCCATGGAGGAGCAGTCAGGACCACCTCGCAAACGCACACGGTAGCGCGTGGTTCAAGCATTGCCAATTGCCATTTTCCGATTCTCGAATGATGTCTTGCTACAGGCCAATTGGCAATCGGCAATTGACAATCGCCAATCTCAGAAAGGTCAACTAGCTAGCGCTTAACGCTCAATCTCAGCTAGAATCGACGGACGCAATTCCAAGATTCCTTTTGATTGACCTTTCTCCCTTATGAGGTCGTTTTTCTTTTCACGTCCAAACCGCCGCCACTGTCCCGTCTCTATAACAGCAGCAGCACCGCCATTAGGTTTCGAATCCTGGAAAGAGAGGTCAACTCTTCAATAACAACACGATGAGCTTTGCGGGTTCCGAGTTTGCAGCAATTGGGAGACATTTTCCCAAAGCTGCGTCAAGCCGCACCACTCGAAAATGAAACGCTGCCCTCAATGTAATCGCGTAGAGTCGGACGACGCGCTCGCATTTTGTCGTGTTGACGGCGCGCGCCTGGTCGCCGGTTCTGAACCACTTGAGTCTGCGACGATCTCCCTGCCGTCAAGAAGCGCCGATCTACCGTCACAGCAAATTCTGAACGCACCCTCCATCGCCGTGCTGTCTTTTGCCAACATGAGCGCCGATCCCGAGAACGAATACTTCTGCGACGGCCTGGCTGAGGAGCTGCTCAACGCACTTGCGAAAATCGAGGACTTGAAGGTCGCCGCACGCACCTCTTCATTTTCATTCAAAGCCAAGAACGTGAATGTCGATGAGATCGGACGCGCCCTACACGTCAACACTGTGCTCGAAGGGAGTGTGAGGAAATCGGGTAATCGGCTACGAATCACGGTTCAGTTAGTTAACACGGCGGATGGATATCATCTCTGGTCGGAACGCTATGACCGCGAAATGAAGGACATCTTCGACGTGCAGGATGAGATCACCCTGGCCGTGGTTGACGCGCTGAAAGTAAAACTCTTGGGCGATGAGAAAGATTCGCTACGACGTCATCACACAGACGACTCCGCGGCGTATCAGGCATACCTGAAAGGCCGAGCTTTGCTTTACCAGCGCGGGCTCAGCATTCCCAAAGCGATTGAATGCTTCAAGCAAGCTGTGGCTCTTGATAGTGACTATGCGCAAGCCTGGGCCGGGTTGGCCGATGGTTATACCACGTCAGGATATTCCGGACTCAAGCCACCTTCTGAAGTAATGCCCCGGGCATTGCAAGCGTCGCGACGAGCACTCGAACTGGACCCAGAACTTGCTGAGGCCCACAACGCATTCGCATGCGCCACCTTACTGGCTGACTTGAGATTCGATCTTGCCGAGCAAGAGTTCAAGCGGGCGCTCGAGCTCAATCCCAAATATCCTCAGGCGCGCGCGTGGTATGGGCTTTTCTTGTTGCAATGGATTGCCGGGCGCGAAGACGAAGGTCGGGAACAACTTTCGTATTTGCTTCAAATCGATCCCTTATCGAGTTATGCCAACGTGATTCTCTGTTTTTCCGGCTCTACCAGCGGCCACTTCTCTGAAGCCATAGACCACGGCCGGCGCGGAGTGGAACTAGATACTAACTCTTACCTGGCCAACTGGAGTCTCGCGCTAGCTTTGGAGTCTGGCGGTGAATATGAAAAAGCGGCTGCGACTGCTGAGCGAGCACTCGCGCTGTCAGGGGGTCACTGCTGGGCTCTCTCAACGCTAATATCGGTATTTGCAGCCTGGAACAAACCGGAGAAAGCGCGTGTGCTCTGGGGCGAGATGGAAGCGCGCAGCCTGCGTGAGTACATTCAGCCCGCGATGCTGACGGCGGCGGCCGCGGCGGTCGGCGAAATTGATCGCGCAATCGGCTACGCGCAGCAAGCCGTGGATACCAGGGACCCGCTTTTCGTGATGCTGGCGCGCGAGTGGCCGGAATATGAACCGCTGCGGACGGACGTCCGATTTCACGAAATTGTGAGTAACTTGAGACTTCCGGGTTGGAGTAGAACCGCATGATTTTCCACCGTGGCTTCAGCCGGGTGACTAGACAACATAAACAGACATCCTGCCTGCTGCCACCTGCCTTCTGCCTCCTGCTTTTCCGATCCGCGTTCATCCGCGCAAATCCGCGGCTAATCTCTTTTCATACGATTACTTTCGTGAGTCGCAGTTCCATCCGCATAAACCGGCTTTGTCCTAAGAGTCCGACACTCGTCGCGGTACGGCTTTGCCGCCAGATGTGAGGCGGCGGCTTTGCCCCGCCGTAGCGCTTTCCTCATGAATCGGGGCTATGCCCCTGATCGTGGCTTGGCCCAAACCACCGACGCGAAACCCAAGAACGGGGGCGCAGCCCCAGTAATCTATGGCATCGCTTCGGCGGGGCAGAGCCACCGCCGCACATCTGGCGGCCTCGCGGCTAATAGTAGGTAATACTCCGGTAATAAATATTCTGCGGTTCGTGATTTGTGCGACCAACCTTCGTTACCATCTTCGAAGTGGTTCGTTTCGTCCAGTTGCCATGCGAGTCAACCTCGTAAGTGTAGGAATATTTGTACCTGATCGATCCTTCTCGGGTTTCAAAGGAAGTTCCTTCAACTTCATTTCCTTTGTCGTCCAGAATTGAAAGATAGCGCTGGTTGAGCGATCCATTCGCTGAGTAAACCAACCCCTCTCTTTGGTTACTCGTGTAGTTGTAGACGTAACGCATCCAGAGTGTGCCGTCGTTTCCAATCCAGGTTTTTTCAATGAGCCGTTTCTTTTCGTCGTACTTAAAAGAGAACTTATAGGAATAGCGCGAGTCATATTTCGGTGCTGGTTCTCCGAGTGGTCTTGCAATCATCATCGGAGGCGGATTGTATTCCCGCCGGATAGTCTCGAAACGAGAAACTCTCGTTCCGTCGAGATATCCGAACACCGTTAAATCCGACAGGTTTCCCTTATAATCGTATGACTCTCTCCTCGTGAGATTGCCGCCTTCGTTGTAATACTCCATCGAGTTTGGCTTTCGAGTTTGCAAAGACCAAGTCCCAGACAGATCCTGACTCTCGGTAAGGACGGTCTTTACACGTCCGCGAAGTCCTTCGTCATGTGCATCAGTTCCAATCCGCGGAGCAACAGGCTCTTGCGGAAGGGGACTGGGCTCAGCTTTTGCGGCCTGTTCTTTTCGAAGAGTTGCAACTCCATCTTCACGAAGGACCTTGAATGAATCCAGCACACTCACAGCGATTCCTTCGTCCAGCTGTTGGTCGGCGCTCAACATCGCCGCCATTTGATACAGCCGGCGCGACACAAGGTAGAAACGATAGATTACCAACCCACTGAGAAATTTGAATCTCAGTTCCTGCCCTGGATGCTTATTCAGTTCAATCTGCTTTTCGCTGATGAGCTTGCCGCCGCTGTTCTTTGCCGCTTCCTCCATGCCCTCTCTTACGCCGGCAAAAACACGTTTGCTTATCTCTGCGTCATCAAGAGGCTGGGCCGCATCAACATAGCCGACAGTGAAGGCGCCTTCCTTCATCCGCCATTCATACGAGTCTCCTGTGGCTTTCCCGACTGGCGTGGGAATGGAGAGCCCACGAAATCCATGCGGTTGCTGAGGCAAGCCCAGGGAGAATCTTCCTTGCAGCGACACGAACGGGCCGGCTCCCACGGCTGAAGGCGCCGACTTGTTTTGAACAATTAACCCTTGAGCACGAACTATCGGCGGGAAGAATGATAGCGAGCAGCTAAGCGCAAGCGCGGCAGTGATCGACCGAATAAAGATCATTGTGAGAATTTGACTAGTGCTACGTTCCAGCCTGAAATCTTGACGCTCACTCTTTTGCTTTTTTACAAAGCGGAAACGGTAAGGTCAATTCCACGCCGTACGCGTTCTGCTCGGTTGTGATTTTGACAACGTTGCTTTGAACTGTGACATTGTTGCTGCCACTCTTCGTCAGCAGTTCGTCAACTTTGGGACAATTCTTGTAAAGACCGACTAGCAGCCAATCTTCACCTGCAAGTTCGCCAGTTAACCCCTTCAATACTCTCAGCGTGAATCGACCGGCACTATCGGTTTGCCCACTCACCTCGCCATCAACGCTGTCATCTGTCTTAGTGACCTTAAACTTCACCCATTCTTCGACTGCCGGCTTGCCGTCAGAGTAACGCAGCACACCTTCGATCGTTATGGTTTCCTCCAGCGCCGGAATAACAATATCGAGGTTGTCTACAGCTTCGCCCGCGCCGATGATGATCACAGCTGCGCGACTGCGTTCTGAGACATTAGGATAGAAAATCTTTCCGAACGGCTCATCACTGCTCGGTTTCCCATCTTGATTCGCGACCAGTACATATTCGCCCTGCGGGACAGATGTGATTTCGAACTGACCTTGGTCATCCGTGCAATCCGATGGTCCCCATCGCTCTTGTTCGGGTCGCAATAAGTAAACGCACACGCTACTCAGGGGTTTACCTTTTGGACCAAGCACTCTGCCTCTGACAGAATTATCGATTGTGAAGTCTATGTCTACACCCGCGTGTTTTTTTGGCTCCAGCATAACCGCTACTTGCTTCGGCGTTTTCAGTTCTGGCTGCCCATAATCGTTTCCAATAACGCTCGGCGAGTACCGGAGCCAGGAGGCATCAATCTTCCAGCCAGCAGGCATTTCGGGCTCGACAAAATACTTGCCCGGCGGCAAATCGTAAATCTCGAAGACACCGTCTTTGTCAGTCTTCGTCTGATAAGTCTTTTTTGATCCAGTGATCTTGATTCTCTTTCCTTCGACATCGAGGTCGGGATTTTGCCATCCGCCGAGGGTTCCTGAAATTCGAGTTTTTCCGCTGCGCTTGGACATATTCTCCAGATAGAGCAAGTCATCAGTCGCGCTGCTGAGTCCGCTTGATCGCCCACAGCCAAACGCGAACCATAAGCCAGGCTCTTTCGACGGCAGGTAACTGCGATCTGAAAACTTCTCAGGCCTTGTTAGGTAAAAGAGAAATGAATGGCCCACTGACTCTTCATTAAACGTCCAAACGCAATCCGCACCACCACCTTGTCCAAAAACAATTTCATCTCTGGTCTTAAGCTTTCCCTTGAACACCTTCTCAACGATCATGGTAGCTGACCGAACGCCATCGATGTAATAGCGCCCATCTTCAGCTTCGACCTGTTCGCCAGGCGTCACCTTCTCGTCAGGTGTCGTCTTTTCTCCAGGTGTCGTCTTTTCTCCAGGTGTCACCTTTTCGACCGAGATCGCCCTTACGATGACCACTTCGTCGGCGTCATCAAATGAGTCAAGGACGGTGGGTCGTCGGCCACAGCTGCAGGCGTTGGTCGTTGGAGCGGCGCTGAGAAGCAACGCAAATGAGAAGATTGAAAGTAAGAGGCAAGGTTGCGAAGGGAGGCGCATTTTAGTTCTCCTTGTTAGATGCATTGTGAGGATAAGTTCGTATTTTGGCAATCGGAATTAGTTTGCGCGGCCCGTGTCCGACACGCTTCACCTTGTCGTGCGATGTTCGTTACACTCAACTAAAATATCCCGAACAAACTTGAGCGTGTCGCAACCTGAAAGACAAGCTGAAGCATGTCGGACATCCTCGGAGTGGCTTACAGTTTTAAGATCGGACGCTCAAGATGATCATACGCTCTACTTCGTACATTGAGCCTTGCCAATCTCGACGACAAGCTGAAAGCATGTCGGACATTTGGTGCCCCTCAGCTTGTGCACTCTCATTTGATTGGTTAGTCTGAGTAGTCGCTCACTTAACGGCGAAGGCCCGAGCCCAGCTCTTGTTTGGATGGTTCAAAGGAAATTCGCACGGTTCTCTTAAATCGTAAGGAAAGTTATCGAAGACAATTGATATGACCTCGCAACTAGAGTCGCATCGACTCGTACGCCCGCGCGTCCTCCCACTGATGGGGTTTAACTTTGGTGCAATAATCCGCAGCGTCAGCGTTCTGTCGCTGGTCCGGAGCTTCACCGTTCTCGGGCTCCTCTGCTGGGGATCTGTTACTCCTGCGACTGCCCAGAATGAGCGGGTCCAGCTTCGTGACGCTCAATGGGACGCTTACTCGATACCGAAAACAAACTTCGTTCGACAGACTGGTCCTGACAAAGATTTTCTCCTCCGCGTGCCGGCTGACTGGAAGCGCAACGGTGCCCCGCTTACCTTCGAAGGTCCACACAACTCGAAACTCAAAATAATTGTCGAGAAGATACCCGACGGGTTTCCTCTACAGGATTATGTTGGGGCAGTGATGCGACTGCTGAAAGATGCACCCGGCTCGTCGGAACCCCCATTTGTGCGTCGAACCCAGATTCAAGATCTTGAGGCGCGGGAAATCTTTCTGGAGATGCCAGACGAGGAAGGTGAGTTGGTTCGAACCGTTATGTGGATAGTTGTGCGTGGACCTCAAGCCGTGAGTTTCACCTTCGCTGTCTCGGCCAGCCATGCCAACGAACTCGAGCCTCACTTCAAAGCGGCGATCCAGTCGGTCATGTTCGTCGAGAAGCACGAGTACGCCGGCTTTGAAAACATTCGCAGCGAGATTGTTAAGGAATCGGGCCCGGCTCCAGTTCATGAGATACAGGGTTTTGTCGCCGCTCTCAGTCAACCGAACTCAACGGACGAGTCCACAGTATCTCGGCTCGCAGCACTTCTTGCAACTTCTCCGGACCAGGCAATCGACCTCCTAATGGACCGTCGCCCTTTCATCCGTGCCGCCGCCGTCAGGGCACTCGCATTGAGTCACAACACCCCGTTGGAACTATTTCTGTGGCGTGGGCTCGAGGATCGTGAGGCAGTAGTGGCGGAGCACGCCGCTCGAGCTCTGGCAGCAACGCCAACGGGGCTGACGAAAATGGTTGGGCACTCCATGGAAGGCTTTCGGACGGAGATCATCGCCCGGCTTTGGCCATTCTTCGGAAAAGAAAAGCAACTGCAATTACTGAACGCGGTTTTTGAGCGGCCAGCGCTACCCAGGGTCTCAGCACCGATGCACGGCGGACCAAACACCGTGACCGTGATTATTACTGAGATGACTCCGATAGTGCCCGGTAAGTCGAACGGAGGGAAACCAGTACTGTCCTTCTCCCGTGATCCGAGCGTTCAGTTGGGCATGCTTACGATGCTTGAAGACGTATCGCCAACCGAATTCAAGCTTCCCCTTGCCCGCATCGTGGCGGCAAATCACAATGTGTTGACCGCAGCCGCACTTCAGACAGCTAACAAAAGGCAGGAAGCTTTACCAGTTGATGTCCTGTTTAAGTTGGTGTCATCCAGTGATGCGCAGGTCAGTACGAATGCCGCCAGGAGTTTAGGCATCTCCGCCGGTGTTTCGGATGTGTCTCGGATCGAAGCATTAATGTCACAACAACAGTTGGCCTCCTCGAAAGCCAACGCCGACGGAGCCAAACCAAACCAGCATAACCTCGCCGATGAACTCCAACTTTCTATAAAAAAGATTCGGTTCCGAGACCAACTGGCATCGGCGTTAAGAGCGGGCAAGTCGCCGCAGGAGGTCGTCAAAGAAGCGCTGGCCGACTCGAAGCTTGCGGACTTTGCGTGGCGTTACTCATGTGAAGCGGAATCCAGTGCTTGCGTCGTCCCCGGCAGGTTCCCTTCGCCGAACGCCAAACTTGAGGTGAAACCATTTGCTGAAAACCTTCTCCCGCAAAAGGTCCAGCACTACGCAGCAGCAGCAAATCCAGGGCAAACGCTGCAGAGGTTTTACGCTACGTTGCAAGGAATTCAGATGGAGTCGGCTCGTTCGCAGGCAAATCTCGCCCTGGTAATGGGTAGCCTCCAACGAGCGATTGGTCAGCAGTTAGCGGCGCCCGCGAATGCCTCGCGGCTGATCGACTACACCGGAATCAAACCTGACGCGCCGATCTCCTGGGCTAGTTGGATTGCCGAAGGAGCGCCCGACGGAACCACCAGTGCGCGGCGTAAAACCCTCATCTTGCGTGTAACCGACAAGCAACGCTTCGAACGATTGATCGAGACCTATCAACGAAACGTGGGTGCCTTCTCAGACCTGCCGGACTATCTGGCGGTGGGTTCGCGGATAGTCCCGGCGCTGCCGGCTATTCTTCCGCTTAGTGCGAAGGCAATCCTGAGTGATCGGCCGGCGAAACCGAAACCTACTTATATTGTGACGTATTCGGTGGTTGGTCTGAGAGAGTTGAACGGGTTTCAGATTAAGACCTTTGAACAGCGACGAGTGGATGAAGCGGGAAATATCGAGAGCGATGTTACTTACCTAACCTACCTCGATGACGTCGCCATCACGGCTCCGAATCTGGCGAGCATACGCGATCTACTCAGTCGCGCTGGTTCTGCTGGCCCGACTCTGGAGAGTAACCCTGAATATCGTCGCACGATTGACGCAGTAGGAGACATTGTATATTTCAGCGACCTAAAGAGCCTTTCAGCCAGCTTCGGCAATAACACGTCAGATCCAACAGGAAAGATCAGCGAAAGCGGAGCGCTCAAGTTTTCCAAATCGGCATGGGAAAACTCTCACCGGCTAAGCTTTGACGAAAGCGAATGGTCAAGACCTCTCTTGCCATTCACACCGCAAGAGCTGTCAGCGCCGCGCGAGTTATTGCCGAGCTCTGCCATCGCATACTACTTGATGAAAATTGACGCTCCGGGGCTGTGGGCGATGTGGGCCAAGAAATCTCTTAACGCGGCTCAGCTCGGCTCCTTCGCAACGATGTGGGCGTTAGATTTCGAGAAGGAAGTATTGCCGGAGTTGGGGCCGGAGTGCGGATTGGCGATGTTGGACCTTCCTGGTTTCGATCCGTCGATCGGTTCGCCGACGTGGGCGGCCTTCTGCAAGCTCAAGAGCAACAAGCTCGGCGATGCGTTAGCCGCCGGCAAACTTTTTCGAGGGATTGCGCCTGCTGCCGGGCCAGTCGAACTCAAGCTCGGCACAGACGTGTTCTTTATTACCGCGAAAAGCGGCTACCTCATTCTGTCAAATCGGGCGAATGGTTTGGTCGCATTGGATGAGAAGAACAAGCTGGACTCAACTCGGGATTATTCACGGGCCGCTGAAGCAGTGCCCGCTGGGATTGTCGGTTTCGGAGGATACAACCTGGCCGCGGCAGTTTCCGCCGTCGGTAATGGACCGCGGGATGGTCTGAGAGGACAGCAAGCCGACGTTATCTTTTCTGTGGCCAGCGCGTTTCATAGTCAGCACTTTTTCGCTACTGCTAGTGCCGGAAGTGTGCAAGCGCAATCTTCGGTTTCAATGGATCGCGAAGGACGCTTCGCGGTGTCTGACGTTTCGTTTAACCCAACTAACCGCGTTACGTACGCTACCATCGAACCAAGTGGGTTAGAAATCGGAGACCAGAAGCGGCTTAGCGCTTTGATGTTGAGGGTGCGCGTCAAATCGTCGGGCGCCCTGGATAAGATCAAAGAGGACATCCAATTCGCAGGCCAAGCCGTAACACGAAAATCGGCAGACGAGTTGGTAGTGACAGTTGAACCGCGACGCACCACAACGCCGGAGAAGGTCTTGCTGCCGGTGAGCGATCCGAGTCTGGCACCGTTTCTACAACCGACTGGCGAAATCCGTTCAGCTGACGAGCGGGTAATTAAGCAGGCACAGGAAATCGTTGGCAGCGATCGCGATGCCTGGAGCGTTGCTCGAAAATTGGCCGATTGGACTTACAAAAATCTTAAGTGGAAATATGTGGCCAGCGCCGACGCCAACCAAACACTCGCGACGATGGAAGCTGATTGTTCGGAGTTTAGTCAGCTATATGTTGGCATGGCCCGTTCGGTTGGACTGCCGGCTCGAATCGTTTCCGGACTCGCCTATGGTGGAAATTCGTTTGGTGGACATGCCTGGGTCGAGGTGTGGGTGGGCCGATGGATTGAACTTGATCCCACGTGGGGTACTGATTTTGTCGATGCGACCCATCTGCGGAACTCCTCGGGAGCGTTGCTTACCTATGCGGCCTTGAATCTAATCGAGCTTGAGGTGTTAGAAACGCGTCGAACAGTTGCTGATTTTCAGCTCGAACCGAAGGCCCTTTCGGAAGAACTGAGCAAAACGATTCCCACAGGAGACAATTCGGGGCTTGAAGCAGCGTTAGATTTAGGTGTTGTAGTCGACGAGCTAACAGGCAAGGACACATGGGCGGGGATGAGCGGCGCTGAGCGCGAGCAGGTGTCGTCCGCGTACAGGAGAGTGATGCGTGAAATAACCTCCGGGTATGGGAAGAGCGAAACTGACCCTCGTGCTATGAGACTGCTACACGTCGACGCAAAAGGCGATCGCGCGGTGGCCACAGGTGTGCTGGCGCCTGATGATCAGTTGCTTAAGTTTCACCTGGTACGACGCGGCGGTGCCTGGTATCTGGTTGAAATCGTACAAGCGGACACAGATCTCCACATAGTCTCCGAGACGCTGCGTCCTTCGCTTCAATTGATTGAAGATCATCGGAAGGGGAAAAAGTCAGGCGTCGCTGGAGTGAGCGATTTTGTCCGTGTTCTTTTGTTGGTCGACAAACAAGCACAGAAATCCCTGGACGCAGCAGACGCAGCACTTAAGACCAATCCATCACGGCAAGGTCTGAGATTTCTTAAAGCTCTGGGCTTGTTCGGAGTGGAAAAAGAGGATGAGGCGGTCGCATTACTGCGCGAACTTGCCAACGAACAATTCGCGCCGGCACTCTACCGTCTAGCTCGCTTCTATGGTTCGTCGGAGGACCAAGCCGAAAAATCTCAGGTTATTGATTTCTACAACCGATACCTGAAACTTGAGCCATTCGACTCTCGGGCGTACCTCGCATTAGCTGGCGCTTATAACAACGCTGACAACGCAGTCGAGGCAGAGGCTGCTTATCGTAAAGCTGTCGAGATCGATCCGACAGACTCCGAGACTTATCAAGCGTTGACGGAGTTCCTCGTACATCGGAGTCGCTTTAGTGAAGTGGCGGCCTTGCTCGACAGTGGCGATAAACTCAAGCCACCTCCTGACGACATGTTTGGCTCGATCATGCAGAGTCTTTATTACGAGGAGGATGCCGATTGTGCGGAAGGCCTGGCGGCTAGCCAGCCCAAGAGAATGAACACGAGCGTTAACGGGAACCTATATCTGGCAAAAGCTCGGCTGGATAACGGCCGAGGCCAGCAAGCGCTGAGTCTATTAAAACGAGCAGCGCTGCTAAACAAAGAGTCCGCCGAACCCCATACGACGATGGCTGAAACCTACCGGGCGCTATCTCGCTTTGCGTTGGCGCTGCAAGCAGCTGAGACGGCGATCAGATTGGAACCGGAAAGTGGTGAGGCTCACTATCAGAGGGCGTGTGCTCTCGCGCGGCTGGGCCGGACTCGCGATGCAATGGCGGCCCTGACCCGGGCGGTCGAGCTTCAACCTTTCCGCGCATCATGGATCAAGGATGACAAGGATTTGAAGGCGCTGCGCGAGCTTCCGGCTTTTAAGAAGCTGGTGGCGGACGTCAAAGAAAAATAGATTCATCTTTAGCTGCTACAATTCTACAGACTCGACGTTAACAGCCACACAAAAGATTATAAGTAAACTTCAATCCGACAGGGAAACGGTGACAATTGAAGGCGTCTTGCTTTAATCACTACTCCACCAGTTGAGATTCGAGCTACAACAAATCTCTATGGAGTCGAGTTGAAGTACCCATTCCCGCGTGCAAAAAGGCCAAGTCTCCGGAGGAATGAAGGCCGAGGGAAAACCGTTGGGGGCGCTCTTTATTTATAGCGTTGAAACGGTCACGCCAATCGGCAATTGGCAATTGGCAATCGGGCAATTGGCAATTCGCAATAATCAGGAGTGACTCTTATCCTTGTCGGCAGGTTTAAGCGTGGCCTCGAGGACACGGACATGAGAGTTCCTCAGTTTCAGGACGATGGTGTTTGAGTTCACGACGAGTGGATCCCGTGCACGTGTAACACCCGCATCACCCCACACGAATCCCGCCCGCGATCAGAACGAATATGCTGATTGTTCGAGCCCATGGTTACACTTCATGGTCGAGGCTCAGGGCCTCACGCCGATCAATACCTGGTTGCTAAACCTGCCTCTTACTATAATTCTCACCTGCAAGTCGCCGCCACTGACAATTCCATCAGGAAGCTTGACGACTATCTGTGTAAGAAATGGTGCTTCTGGCACCACTGCCACGAAGCCCGGAACATTGCCAACGAACTCAACTGGGAGCGGATGTACCATCTGTTGAGTATCAACAGCTTCAGCGGTTACGACGAGTCCAGGTGTCAATATTGCATTCGTCGTAAATATACCGCTCGCTGCCGTACACCTCGCTCCGCCAGGTGTCCCAGCCACTGTTCACGTTTAGTAGGGTTATAGACCCCTTCCCCTTCACAACTGATCCCACGTCCGCGATAGATCGCTTTCAGCCGATTTTTCACCCGCGTGCGATCCCGCACCAGACCTTCATAACAGTGGGCCAGCTCCTTCAGCGCCCGCGTCCCGTGATCTCCGTGGTATACCGGCCGCAGCAGATGAACAGTGAAAGAACGCTTTGGATCCCGAAAGCAGATCTTATGAACCTTGCGCTCGGGCTTTTGTTGATCGCAATCACTGCCCTCTCCGTCTCGGCACAAACCCGTCCGCGCGGTCGTGATTTGGGAATTCCGTTTCCGGGACAGACTGGCCCAGTGAATGGGATCACGGACGTT
>Ga0187892_10004877_pt1 | contig 21924 bp, 16 predicted proteins | sample MA1701073metaG_FD_139345 | JGI IMG/M metagenome (GOLD analysis project Ga0187892, IMG submission 139345) | Bio-ooze microbial communities from a basaltic lava cave in the Kipuka Kanohina Cave System on the Island of Hawaii, USA - MA170107-3 metaG ... | reverse complement strand
TCAGCAGGTCACCGTCCAATCCACCGCGGCGTCCCGGGTGCAGCGGGCGCAGCGCAGCGACGTGGGCCGGCCCGTGAACTCCTGGCGCTCGTTGCAGGCGGGGCAGACGGCGTAGGTCTGGGTCACCGGGTCGCTCTTGTGGCCACCCAGCGTGGGGCGCAGCACGCCGGTCCGGACCACGATGCTCCAGTGATCGGGCGGGGTGAGCCTGACCTGGAGATCGGCCCGGGACATCCGGATCCGCTTCTCGTGCACATCGAGCACCACGTGCTCGCCCGTCTCCTCGAGGATCGGGTACCACGCGCCGCGCCGCAGGATATCGGCGACCGAGTCGAGACAGCGGGCCCAGCCCTTGAGCGCCATGGCTCCCAACATACGGCGTTCGGCTAGATTCCGGTATGCGCCCGCTCGGTTCCCTGGTTCGATTGCAGATCCAACGCGCCACGTTGAAGACCGGCGTGAAGCCCGATCGCCGCTTCGATCCGGCGCCGCTGCTCGCGGTCGATCGACTCGCCGTCGGACCCGACGGCGTGCTCGGCGCCGGTCCGGACGACTCCTGGCTCGTCGACGTGCACCATCGCGCCCACCCCGCCACCAAAAACGGCGATGGCCTGCACGGCGTCTCGGTGGGGTTCACCGCGCACTATCACCTCATGCGCGGGCGCTTCGGCGACCGGCTCACCGTGGGCTGCGCCGGCGAGAATCTGATCGCTCACACCGAGCACCAACTGCGGCTGGAGGACATCGCCGGCGGCCTGGCGATTGTCGCGCGGGACGGCAGCGAGCGGGTGCGGCTCCGGGTGCTCGAAGTCGCCCGGCCCTGCCGGCCGTTCACGGGCTGGGCGCTGGGCGGCGTCGTCGAGAGCCAGGTGTTGAAGGAGTGCCTGCAGTTTCTCGATGACGGGATGCGGGGGTTCTATTGCACCGCAGAGGGAACGGGCACCGTTGAAATGGGCGATGTGTTGGTGGCGATCTGAACGGCGCTTTCAGCCATCAGCCATCGGCTAACCCCACCCAACCGAAACAAAAACCCTCAGCGTACAAGCTGAGGGCTGATAGCTGATAGCGCCTTGTGTCTGGTTCTTAGCTCAGCTCGTCCCACGCCAAGGCCGCCGGGTTGTGGCAGCGGTCGCAGGTGAGGCGCTTGGCGTCGGCGCCGAAGGCCTGGCGGTGGCGGCAGGCGGGGCACACGGCGTAGGTGAGCGGGAAGACCCGGCCGATGCGCTCGATCAGGCGCGGCTCGCAGCGCACGATGGTCCAGCGATCCGGCGGCTGGTAGCGGATCTCCAGCAGCCGCCGATCGACCGGCACGTTGCGCCGGTTCACGTCCAGGACGACGATGTTGCTGGCGGAGATCCGGACCACGGGATACCACGCCCCGCGGCGCAGCGTGTGAGCCCCGGCGGGCCCGACGCGCGCCCAGCCCTTGGGCTGCAGGCGGGTCGGTGTGATGGAACGCACTTCCAAGGCAGTCGCCACTCCCCCGACACTACACCGTCGGATCGGCCAGCGTCGTGACACCTGTCACAAACGGGGCGGTCGGCGCGTGCTCAGCCGCACTCCGAGAAGCCGCAAACGTGGCATTTCACACAGCCTTCGGCGAAGGCGAGCTGCGAGCCGCAATCGGGGCAGGTCCCGATGAACTCCTGCGCCTGGTCGGGGGCGCGCAGGGCCGCCGTCCCGCCCCCCTCCATCCCGGCCACCACGTCGCGGGACCGGAATGACCCGGCGCCCGCCGGCACGTCCGCCGCGGGGCCGCCGCCCAGCAGGTCCTGCTGTACGCCCATCTTGTCCTGCAGCCACTTCTCGATCGCGATGCCGATGGCGTCCGGCACCGACAGCACCTTGTTCGGTCCCAAGCCGACGACCCGATCGGAGGAAATCCCGCGCAGCTGGCGGTGAATCTCCTTGAGCGGGATGCCGGAGCGCAGCGCCAGGGAAATGAGGCGGCCGACCGCCTCGACGTCGGCCATGAGCGCGCCGCCGGCCTTGCCGAGCGAGATGAATACCTCGAACGGCTGGCCCTTGTCGTCCTCGGTGATCGTGACGTACATGGTGCCGAGCGGCGTCTCGACGCGGCGCGTGTTGCCGCGCAGCAGCTCCGGGCGCGAGCGCTTGGCGCGGCGTTGCAGGTTTTCGCTCTCGACTTCGTGCAGCTGATCGCGGGTGCGGGAGAGCTCGGCCTCGAGCTCGGCGATCCGCCCCAGGGCGTCGGCCGCGGTCACCGCGTCCTGCCCCTGGACTTTCTTGGCCGTGGTCCCCGTGGACAGCACCTGCCCCTCCCGGGCGCCGTCGCGGTAGACGGTGACGCCTTTGCACCCCAGCTGGAAGGCGAGCCGGTAGATCTGCTCCACGTCCGCCTCGGTGGCTTCGTGGGGGAAATTGCAGGTCTTGGAGATCGCCGAGTCGGTGAACTCCTGGTAGGCGGCCTGCATGCGAATGTGCCATTCCGGGGTGACGTCGTGCGCGGTGACGAACACGCGCTGCCACTGCGCGGGGACTTCGTCGCCGTGGATGTGGCCGGTCTCGGCGATGCGCTGCACCAGGGCGTCCGAGTACCAGCCTTCGCGCTTGGCGATGGCGACGAAGTCCTCGTTGACGTCCGGCATCAGGACGCCCGCCTGGTTGCGCATGAACGCCACGGCGAACAGGGGCTCGATCCCCGAGCTGCAGCCGGCGATGATCGAGATCGTGCCGGTGGGGGCGACGGTCGTGAGGTTGCAGTTGCGCAGGGCGCGCATCGGGCGGATGCGCCGGCCGGCCGCGTCGCGGGCGCAGGTGGCGTCCGGTCCCCAGATCGAGCGCTCCCATTCGGGGAACGTGCCGCGCGTCCTGGCCAGCCGCTCGGAGGCGACTTTGGACTCGTCGTCCACGAACTGCATCATCGTGCGACCCAGTGCCACACCCTCGGGGGAGTTGTAGGGGATGCCGAGGCGCACCAGGAGGTCGGCCCATCCCATGATGCCGAGCCCGATGCGGCGAATGCGCTTGGCGAGGTCGTCGATCTCCGCCAGCGGGTATTTGTTCGCGTCGATGACGTTGTCGAGAAAGTGCGTGCACAGGTGCACGGCGCCGCGCAGCCGGTCCCAGTCGACGGCGCCGTCCTTCACGAACAGCCCCACGTTGATCGAGCCCAGGTTGCACACGTCGTAGGCGAGCAGCGGCTGCTCGCCGCACGGGTTGGTGGCCTCGTAACCGCCCAGCGCGGGCACCGGGTTGAACTGGTTGGCGCGGTCGATGAAGAACACCCCCGGCTCGCCGGTCTGCCACGCGCCGTGCACGATCGTGCGGAACACCTGGCCCGCGTCGAGCCGCCCCACGCCCTGCCCGGTGCGCGGGTGGATCAGGTCATAGGACTCGCCTCGCTCCAGCGCCTGCATGAACGCGTCGGTGACGGCGACCGAGATGTTGAAGTTCGTCACCTGCGTGAGGTCGTCCTTGCAGGTGATGAAGTCCAGGATATCGGGATGGTCGACGCGCAGGATCCCCATGTTGGCGCCGCGCCGCGTGCCGCCCTGTTTCACCACGTCGGTCGAGGCGTCGTACAGCTTCATGAACGACACCGGCCCCGAGGCCACGCCCATGGTGGAGCGCACCACGTCGTTCTTGGGACGCAGCCGCGAGAAGGCGAACCCGGTGCCGCCGCCCGACTGGTGCACCAGCGCCATGGCGCGCAGGGTGTCGTAGATGCCGCTCGCGCCGTTGGACAGCGCGTCGTCCACGGGGAGCACGAAGCAGGCGGACAGCTGGCCCAGCGGCCGGCCCGCGTTCATGAGGGTGGGGGAATTGGGCATCCACACCCGGGTCGCCATCAGCTCGAAGAACGCTTCGGCCAGCGCCTCGGTGGCCTTCGCGGAGGCGCCGTAGGCCCGGTCCGGGGCGGCGATGGTGCGGGCCACGCGCCAGAACAGGTCGGTGGCCTGCTCGGTGGGCTGGCCCTGGTCGTCCTTGATGAGATAGCGGCGCTCGAGCACCGTCAGCGCGTTGGCGCTCAGGTCGAGCGTGCCCTTGTTTCGGGAAGCAGTCATGCCGGCTCGTTCGTCGAGGTAAGCACGATCATCACGGCGGCCCGGGAGTACGGGCGCGGAGGGTCAAGGTAGGTCCGTCCGTTTCGTCGATCAAGCTTTTGTGACAATGCCCGTGGCATCGCCCCTATCCACAATCCACATCACAAACTTGTTCTGGCCGGTGGAAAGTTCCCGGCACGATGTCGCTCCGCCTGGGCGACGTAGTGCTCCCAGGTCTCGCGGATGCGCGCCCGCAACCCGTCATCCACGGGACGCACCACCCGGCCGGGCACGCCCATCACGACCGAGCCGGGCGGGACCACGTGGCCCTCGCGCAGCACCGCGCCCGCCGCCACCACGCTCCCGGTCCCGACCACCACACCATTCAGCAATACACTCCCCATGCCGATGAGGCATTCGTCTTCCACCGTGCAGCCGTGCAGGATGGCGCGGTGGCCCACGCCCACCCGCGCCCCGATCAATGCCGGCCGGCCGGCGTCCACGTGGACGATGGTGCCGTCCTGGAGATTGGTGCACTCCCCGACGACGATACGATCCATGTCGCCGCGCACCACGGTGCCGTACCACACGCTGGCGCGGGGACCGAGGGTGACATCCCCCATCACCAGGGCCCCGGGGGCGACGAAGGCGGTTGGATCGAGGCGGATCTACTCTCTCCGCGGCAGGAACTGGTACTGCACCCACGCTTCGACCGGCTCGCCGTCCTTTTGCGCCGGTTGCCAGCGCAGGGTCTTGGCCATGTCCATCGCCTGATTGGTGAACGTCACCACGTTGGAGCCGACGAACTCGCGCACTTCGAGCGTGGCGCCGTCGCTCGACACCTTGATCAGCAGGATCGCGGCGCGCGGGGTCTCGGTGGCCTCGGCGGGGATCCTGATGAACGTCGGCTGCAGCGGGATCGGCTTCGCGTCGAAGCAGGCATTGTCCTGGTTGTAATCGGGCCCGTAGCGGTCACAATAGCCCGCGGCGCTGGGCGTCGGCCGGCCGGTTCCCCCGCTGGTGCCGCCCGCGACCACGGCCCGCTGCAGCTCGATCGTGAGCGTGCTGGTCGCTCCCGGGGTAATCAGCACCGCCCGCTCGTAGGGCACGTACCCATTGGCGCTCACGGCGACCTTGTGCGTGCCGGGATGCAGATCGAACTCCGTGCCCCGCATGGTCTGTCCGTCCATGGTGACGCGCGCCGCAGCGGGGATCGTCCCCGCCAGCACCAGGCGTCCCGGCGTGCCGGCCGGGACCGGGACGGCCCTGGTGGTATCCGTTCCCGTCGCGCCGCCACTCGGGATCGAGTCGCCGCTCGCCACCCGCGCCGAATCGCCGGCGGCGGGAGCGGCGGTCGAATCGGCCGCCGCGGCGCGGTGGAAGATCAATCCCTGCTTGAACGCCAGGTACCCGCCGCCGCCGAGGATGCCGCCCACCGCGAGCACCCAGATCAGTAAGCCGGCGGCGATCGAGCGCTGCTTCGGTTCCTGCCCGACCAAGCCGGGGGCGAGGCCCGGGAGCGGGGTGGTGGGAGCGGCCGACACCTTGGAGATCCGGGGTACGCCGCCGAGCGACGGGATGGCACGGGTCTGGGCGGTGCTGATCCCGGTCGCCACGTACCCGGCGCCGCTTTCGAGGACTTCCACCAGCGCGTCGGCGGTCTGGAACCGCTCGCCCGGGAGCTTGGCCATCATCTTCTTGACGACCTCGAACAGATCGCGCTGGTCCTGGGTCTCGAGCGCCGGCGTGGGCAGCTCTTCCATGATGTGCTTGTAGCCGATCGAGAACGAATCCTCGCCGTCGAACGGGACGACGCCGGTGAGACACTGGTACGCCACGACGCCGAGCGAGTAGATGTCGCTGCGGCCGTCGAGCTGCTGCGCCCGCGCCTGCTCCGGGCTCATGTAGTGCGGGGTGCCGATGGCCATGCCGGTGCCGGTGAGCTTGCCGCCGGTGGCCGCTTTGGCGATGCCGAAGTCGGTGACGAGCGCCTGGCCATGCTCGTCGAACATGATGTTGTCGGGTTTGATGTCGCGGTGCACGGTGCCGGAGCGGTGGGCGTAGGCGAGCGCGCGGGCGACCTGCCCCAGCACCTGGCGGATCTCGAGGGGCGGCAACGCCCCGCGCGCGGCGAGCAGGGCCGACAGCGGCTTGCCGCGCAGGAACTTCATGACGAAGTAGATGACGCGGCCCGCTTTGCCGACGCGGTAAACGGGAATGATGCCGGGGTGCTCGAGCTTGGCGGCGGTGCGCGCCTCACGCTGGAACCGCTCGACGAATTCCTTGTCGAACGCGAGCGAGAACGGCAGGACTTTGATGGCGACTTCGCGATCGAGCAGCTTCTCTTTGGCGCGAAACACGATGGCCATGCCGCCCCGCCCCAGCTCCTCCAGGATCTCGTACTCCTCGGTCAGCTCGGCGCGCACCAGATCGAGCTCGGACGGGTCGGGCGGCTCCTCCTTGGCCGCGCTCAGCGGGACCGTGGCCGAGAGATCAGCGCCGCAGGTCTTGCAGAACTTGTAGGTCTCTTCGTTCTGGACGCCGCAATGCGGACAATACATCCCAGCTCCGGGGGGATCGGGGGGATTCGCGGTAACTTATGGATGCGCGCGCGAGCGTGTCAACTTACGACGCGTCGACCACCTGCAGGCGCCGTTGTCGCACGACGCGCAGACCGGAGGCCGGATCGGTGAGGGTCACCGACAGCGCGTAGCGGCCGGGCGACACCCCGCGCAGACTGACGCCGCGGTGAATGCGCGTGACCGGTCCCGTGGCCGTCGCGTCGAACTCGAGCAACACCGGCGGGCGGCGGCCGCCGAACAGCCCACCGATCCGACCGAGCAGGGAGCGCCCCCCCACCCGCTCGAGGCGCACCTCGGTGTGGTAGCTCACCCCCTCGGCCAGTCCGAACAGCTCGTAGTACAGCTCGGCCACGCTGCCCGACGGGTAGCGATCCAGGGGATTGAGCAGGACCGTGTCCACGGCGGGCACCGCGTCGGGGGCGGCCGGCGGCAGCCACACGAGGCCGGCCCCGCTCCGCCCGACCACCAGGTCCGAGGCCGTGAACGCGCGGCCGTCCAGCGCCGGGACCACGAGCGTGTCGCGCCGCACCAGCTGGCCCGCGAGCAGGTCCGGCGTGTTCACCAGGAGCCGGTAGCCGTACACGCCGGGCCGCAGCGGCACGGTCAGCCGGCCGCTCAGGTAGCTCGGGCGCTGCAGCACCTGACGCGCGCTGAAGACGCGCACGGTATCGAGGCGCGCCACCACGCTGTCGCGTTCGTCGGAGACCAGCAGGCGGAAATGCAGCGGGTAGAGGACGCCCGCGTTCCCGCCCGGCTGGGGCGCCAGCCGATGGGCCGGAATCGCGAACACCACGTGCACGGATTGTCCCGCAGGGGTAGTGCCGGCCGCCGCGACGAAGTCGCTCACCACCGGCTCGAGCGGCACCGCGAACCGCTGGCGATGCGTATCGGTGGTCGTTCCCGTGGCGATGGCGTGGCGGCCGGCGCCGCGCTCGTCGGCGATGGCGGTGCCGGCCATCAGCCCGCCGCGCGCCACGCGGGCGTAGGCGCCGCCGAACTGCTCGCGCGAGGCGTACAGCTCGGTGACGCCCGCGTCCGGCGTCTGCGTCGCCCGCACCGCGGCGCGAAAGCCGAGCGCGTCGACGAGGCTCTCGACCAGCTTGTAGTCGGCCGCGTCGTCGCGCGCCACGAAGTGAAACACCAGATCGCCGTCCAGCGGGCGCCGGTACAGCCAGCTCTGGTTGGGCTGGACGCGCCGCAGGTCGGACGGAAAGGTGGCGCGCGCATCGGGCTCGCCGTGCCGCAGGTAGATGACGCCGCGATCGTCGAACTCCGCCTGCCCCGACCGGTACACCTCGGTGATGTCGTAGTGGCGGTGCCGACTCACCAGGCGGAAGTTGCGGTGTGCGTACAGCCAGCGGCGATGGTGCTCCGCCAGCCGCTCGCCCGGGACGCGTGCTTCCCGAACGTCGCGGCGATTCCAGAACCGGGCCAGCCACGCCGCGCGCGCCGGTCCCGACCCGAGCGCGTCGAACGCCGCCAGGTCCACGGTGTCCGCCAGCAGCGCCAGGTCGGCGCGGTAGCGGGCCAGCGCCCCGACGCTTCCCGCCAGGCGCGCGCCGCGGTAGTAGCTCGACTCCGCGGCCGCCGGTTGATTGGCGAAGTACAGCGTCCGCGTCAGCTCGAAGAGCCCGACGCCCGAGTCCCCGCCCAGGGTGAGATAGGCGCGCAGCGCCGCCAGCGCCGAATCCGCCTCGCCCAGCTCGCGCTCCACGCGCCCGCGCGCCAGCTGCACCGCCGGCACGCTGCCCGCCGTGGACGCCGCGGCGAGCCGCAGCGCCTCGAGCGCCACCTGCAGCCGCGGGCGCACGCGCTGTGTCAGCGCGGCATTCGCCAGATCGACCGCGGCGAACGCGAAGCTCGGATCCGCCTGCGTGGCGCGGGCGAACGCGCGGGCGGCCTTGGACAGGTAATCGAGGCCCAGCTGCTGGCGCAGGTTCTCGATGGCCATCGCGGAGTGCTCGCCCTGCGCCAGCTCGGCCTGGCCCAGTCCGTACCACGGATACGGCCACGCGGGACGCAGCTCGGTCGCCCACTCGAACTCGCTGGCGGCGTCATCGTAGTGCGATTTCGTCCCGGCCAACTCGCCCAGCCGATAGGCGATGAAGCCGAGCCGCAGATGGATCAGCGGATTGGTGCGATCCTGCTTGGCGACCTCGATGGTCGCCGCCTCGAGTTGGAGCAGCGCAACCGAATCGGTGACGCCCGCCAGCGAGTCGCGCAGGCGTTCCAGGGCGGACCGTTCCCCCGGGTCCTGGGCCGAAAGCCCGCGCGAGGGAGGGGCGGCCAGGACCAGACAGGCGACGAGCGGCGCGATGGGTCGCATGAACGTTCCATTATACCGTGGCCGCCGGCAGGGGATTCACGGCTCGGCCGCCCGCAGCGCGAGAAACGCCTCGATTCCCCGCACGATGCCGCGCGCGTAGCGCCACTGCCCGTCCGCGCCGGCCAGCAGCCGCTCCTGCTCCGGCAGCATGATGAACACCCCTTCGGTGAGTGCCGACGGCATCCAGGTCGGCCGCACCAGGGCGTAGTCGCCGCGCCCCATGCCGAGGTCGCGCAGGCCGAGCTCGGCCACTAGCGCGTGATCGAGGGCGCGCGCCAGGTCCGCGCTGCGCGGGTGAAAGTAGTAGACGCTGGTCCCGTTGTTGACGAACGGATTCACGCCATCCGGCAGGGCGTTGGCGTGGATCGACACCAGCACATCGGCGTCGCGGGCCTCGGCGAACCGGGTGCGCGGCAGGAGATCGACCGGGGTCGAATCGGTGCGGGTGAGCCAGACCGTCGCGCCGGCGCGCGCGAGCAGCGTGCGCGCCTTGAGCGCGACCGCCAGCGTGGCCACCGGCTCCCACAGGCCGCTCGGGCCCATGGCGCCAACGGGCGGGTGGCCCGGGTCCAGCACCACCACGCGACCCCGCAGCGGGTGCCGCGGGTCGATCGCCGGGGGGCGCCGCACCTCGAGCAGCAGGTCGCGTCCCTCGAAGCGCGTGCGGTAGCCCCACACGCGTTGCGACAGCTGCAGCGTGATGGTCAGCTCGTCGGCGCTCTCCTGGCGGTAACTCATGGCGCGAATCAGCGAATCGGAGATCCCGTACTGCATCCAGTTCACGTCGGCCGCCGCCCCGTACAGCCGCAGCACGAGCGAGCGGTCGTCCTCCTCGACGCGGAACGGGAGCCGGGCCGGGAGCGGGACGCGCAGCGTGACCGATCGGGATCCGGGGTGGAGGCGCACCGAGCCCACGGCGCCGCCCGGGGGCGGCGTCCCGGGTGGCTGCGGCTGCACGTCGGGAGCGTTGACCCAGGCCACGGTGGCGCGCGAGAGGGCCAGACGCACCTGATCGTTCCAGCGTCCCGAGAATACTGCCGTCGTGCCGGTCGGGAAAAACCAGTGGTAGGTGCCGCCGGGCACCGCCCTGCCGGTCGTGAGCGAATCGGTGGTCCCGATGTGGGCCGTGTCGTCGTTCAACACGACGACCTGCGGCCGCAGCGGATCGAAGGCGGCGAGGTGCAGCGGCCACGGCACCCGCACCGTGTCGGTGCCCAGCGCGACTTCCAGGGTGGCGCACGATACCGCCAGCGAATCGGGGCAGATGGGCTCGGCCGGAAGCCACCCCAGGTAGCGATCGGCGCGAGGCGGCAGGCGATAGGTGGTCGAGTCCACGCCGAAGGCGCGAATCCCCCACGACGGCTCATCCGGCAGCGAGTCGGCGACGAACGGGACCACGGTGCCGCCGGGCGTGACGAGGCGCAACACCGCGCCGGGCACGGCTCGCACGGCGAGGCGGACCCCTTCGCCCACCGGCCACTGCAGCACGCCCGCGGGCCGGAAGCTCGTCGTGTCGACCCACGGGACCATCACGGGCGGCGGGCGGAATCGCGGCGCGAGTCGTGCAATGAAGGTCTTCACCTGGGTGTCGCCGGGGACCGCGGCCACGAGCTCGAAGCGGGCGACGGTGTCGTCGGGCAGCGGCACCCAGGCGATCCAGGCGCCGTTGTCGAGCACGGGAACCGGCGCCCCATTGACGGTCAGCGACGCATCGCCGCGGCCGACGCTTCCAAAAAGGAAGGTGCTGTCGACCGGAAGCACCACGTCGGTAGGCTTGGGATAGACGACGCGGATGTGCACCGGTCTCGCGCGCTCGACCGTGACGGTGAGGTCGGGGGCGGGCGGGCCGATGACCGGCCCGCGGGCGGCGCAGGCCGCCGTCACCAGGACACAACCCCATCCGATCGCGCGCATGGACTGCGAAGCTTAGTAACGCCCCTTTCGACCCGTCAATTTGCTTAATAGATTGGCATACCATAACTTCTGCGCCCTATAGGAGATGCGCCGCCCGTGAACACCTGTGCGTACTGCGGCCGCGCCAACGACCCGGGCGCGTTGTTCTGCATGGATTGCGGCAAGCCACTGACCAAGGCGGCTGCGGCCAAGAAGGCGATCCCGACACCCGTACCAGCCGTGGGACCCTCCGGAGAGGCCGAAATGCCGTCTGCCCCCCCTTCCCCTCCCGATCGCTCCCCTGCGGCGGCGGGGAATGCCTGCCCGTTCTGTGGCGGGGCGATCACGAGTCCGCTTCCCTATTGTCCACATTGCGGCCGCCGCCTGTCGGCCCCGGGCTCGGGACCGGCCTGCGCCCGCTGCGGATCGCCGGTGGCGGCGGAGTCCAAGTTCTGCGCCACCTGCGGCGCGACCCTGGACACGGGGGGGGGGCTGTCGCGCCCCTCGGCGCGGCCGGCGCCGCGTACCGAGTTCATGGTGCGCCTGTACCTGCTGGACGAAAGCGGGCAAACGCTGCAAACCCACGAGAGCCGCCAGCAGGACACCACGGTCGGCCGCAACGAAGGCGATATCCGGTTTCCCGACGACCCGTTTCTCTCGCCGCTGCATACCAAGCTGTCCTGGGAGGATGACCACCTGGTGGTTCGGGACCTCGGCAGCCGGAACGGGACCTGGGTGTTTCTGGAGCAGCCGCACCGCCTGAGCGACGGGGACCTGCTGCTGATCGGATCGCAGGTGATCAAGTTCCGGCGTCTGGGCTATCCCGGCCCGCACGCGCCCGAAGTCGACGCCACCAAGCGGATGGGCAGCATGACGCCGGCGGCCGACATCGCCTCGGTCACCCAGCTGCGCGCCGACGGCAGCGCCCGCGACATCATCCACCTGTCGCCGGGACGCGACCTGCAGATTGGGCGGGAGCGCGGCGACTGGGTGTTCCCCTACGACCCTTCGATGAGCGCGCAGCACGCCCTGATCCGCTCGGAGGACGCCGATTTCGTGGTGCTCGACGCCGGCAGCCGCAACGGCGTGGCGGTGGCGGCCCGGGGCGCGATCCAGGTGCAGACCGGCTCGCGGCTCCTCGTGGGAGACAAGCTGCTGCGCGTCGAGATCCCGTGAAAGTCTGTCCGGTCTGTTCCCGGGAATACCCGGACGACATCCGCTTCTGCCAGAACGACGGCACCACCCTGCGCGGCGCCGCTCCCACGGCGAATCTCGTCGGCCAGGTCATCGCCGACCGCTACCACGTGGTCAAGAAGCTCGGTGAAGGCGGCATGGGCCAGGTGTACAAGGCCGAGCACGTGAAGATGGGGCGCATCAGCGCGATCAAGGTGATGAACCCGTCGATGGCGAACGATCCGGACGCGGTGGCGCGGTTCAACCGCGAGGCCGCGAACGCGAGCCGCATCTCGCACCCCAACGTGTGCGCCGTGTACGATTTCGGCGAAACCCCCGATGGGCTGATCTACCTGGCCATGGAGTACGTGGAAGGCGAGCCGCTCACCGAGCTGCTGGTGCGCGAGGGCGCGCTCCCGGTCCAGCGGGCGACCGCGATTTTCAAGCAGACGGCCGACGCGCTGCAGGCGGCGCACGACCTCGGCATCGTCCACCGGGACCTGAAGCCCGACAACATCATGGTGGCGCGCGGGCGGGACGGCGCCGATCAGGTGAAGGTCGTGGATTTCGGCATCGCCAAGGCGGTGGGCGGCGATGAATCGGGCCAGAAAGTCACCAAGACCGGCCTCGTCGTCGGCACACCGGAGTTCATGAGCCCCGAGCAGCTGTCGGGCGACAAGGTCGACGGTCGCAGCGACCTGTATTCGCTCGGCCTGGTGTTCTTCCGCATGCTGACGGGCAAGCTGCCGTTCCAGGCCGACACCGTCCAGGAGACGATGATCAAGCGGCTCACCGACGATCCGGCCAAGTTGGGCCCGACGCGACCCGATCTCAGCTTCCCGTCGGGGCTGCAGGACGTGCTCGACGCGGCGCTGGTGCGCACGCCGGGCGAGCGCTACCAGACGGTGGCCAAGTTCGCCGACGACGTGACGGGCGTGGTGCAGCTGCGGCGCCCCACCCGCGGGGCCGCGACGCCCGGCACGCGGGCGCAGGCCGAAGTCGACGACCGGACCCAGCTGCTCGACTCGAAGCAGACCAAGGCGCAGGTCGCGGCGCGGCGCACCGCCACACCGAAGCGCCGCTCGCTGGTCCCGATTGTCGCCGTCGGGATCGTCGTGCTCGGCGCGGCCGGCGGCGGCTACCTGCTGTTCGGGGGCTCCGGCGCCAAAACGCAGACCGACTCCGCATCGGTCGCCCGGCCCGATTCGTCTAAGATCGCGGTCCCCGCTCCACCCGATACAGCGAAACGCGCGACGCAAACGGGTGGGCAAACGACCGGCGACACCCGCGATTCCGCCGCTCGCCCGCCCCGGATCGGCATCGATGTCGCACGGGCGAGCGACTTGCTGGACGACGTGTTCAACAAGCTCGACGCGCACACGATGTCGGCTGCGACGGCGCGGGACTCGGCGGAGCACATCTTCAACGCTCCCGGCCTGGCGCGTACCGACCAGGCGTTCGCGGCCTACGTGCTCGCCAACGCGTTCGCGGTGCTCGACGACCAGGAGCCCGGCCGCGGACACAAGGCGACGGCGCTGCGCTGGGCGGAGCGAGCCGTCAGCCTGAATCCGGCGCAGGCGTATTCCCAGCTGGTCCGCGATCTGCGCGGGCAGCCCTAGCGCATGTTCGGACGCCCCAAGCCGATCCGGATCCGCGTCGTGGGTCGCACCGACCAGGGCAAGACCCGCGATCACAACGAGGACAACTTCCTCGTCGCGGATCTGACGCGCAAAGACAACTCGCCGCCCGCGGGCGAGCGCGAGTACGAGCTGGGCGAGCGCGGCCTGCTGTTGGCGGTGTGCGACGGCATGGGAGGCGCCGCAGCCGGCGAGCTGGCGAGCGAGATGGCGACGAACATCATCTACCAGCAATTGCTCGGGAACTGGCTGCGGGAAGACGAAGTCACGGGGCAGCGCTTCGCCTACCGGCTGAAGGAAGCGGTCGAGGCGGCGAACATCGAGATCCACAATTACGCCAAGAGCCATCCCGAGAACCGCGGCATGGGCACCACGGCCACCACCGCGGGCGTGCTGGAAGATCATCTCTATCTGGCGCAGGTGGGGGACAGCCGGGCGTACCTGGTGCGCGGCGGCGAAGCCCACCAGCTCACCAAGGACCAGTCGCTGATGCAGCGCCTGGTGGAAGCGGGGGAGCTGACCGAAGAGGAGGCCGCGCACAGCGAGCGGCGCAACATCATCCTCCAGGCGCTCGGGCCCGATCCCAAGATCAAGGTCGACCTCACCCACCAGGAGGTCCGGCGCGGCGACTTGCTGGTGCTCTGCTCCGACGGCTTGTCCGGCCAGGTAAAGAAGGAAGAAATCGCGCGCGAGCTCCTGACCGGCGACTTGCGGGGGGCGACCGAGCGGCTGGTCGCCATGGCGAACGAGCGCGGCGGCCCGGACAACATCACCGTGGTGATCGCGCGCTTCGACGGCGACGGGATCCGCGGCGCCGCCACCGCCGATGAGGTCGGGCATCAGGTCTTCCCGCTCATCGACACGGAGGCCAGCACCGATCCGGTGCCGGTGTATCGCGGCAGCAAGCCGCCGATTCCCAAGCAGGCGAAGCAGGCGAAACAGGTGGCGCCCCAGCCCGCGGCGCGCGCGCCGAGCCGCGGCAAGCGCGTCGCGTGGATCAGCGTGGCGCTGCTCGCCACCGGGGCCCTGGGCTGGCAATTCGTGCGCGGCCGGCCGTCGGCCGAGCCGGCGCCGGCCGGCGCGGCCGTCCCCGCCGCCGCGGATCCGGCCCTGGTCGCCCTGGATCGTCTGGCGGACTCCGTCGCCATCGCCGTGCGGGTGTATGCCGGCTCCGAGCGACAGTTCACCGCCCACCAGATCGACTGTCCGGCGCTGGCCGAGGAGCTGGCGCAGGTGGAAGCCTTGTGGGTGTCCTACAACATCGGGAAACAGCGGGTCGCGCCCCTCGACCCGGCCCGGCACTCGCGAGACCAGACGCTGGACGCATCCGTGGACAGCGTAGATCGGGACTTCGGCCGCTCCGGGTGCCCGCGCCCGTGAGCGGGAGGGCTCAGTTCAAGTTTCTGTCCGGCGCCCGCGCCGGGCAGGTCGAGACCTTCCGCAAGGCCTATCTGGGACTGGGCCGCCACCCCCTGTCGGACGTTCGCTTCGACGCCGAGCGCGACCTCGACGTGTCGTCGCGCCATGCCGCCATCATCAGCAAGCCCGACGGTTTCGTGCTCCAGGATCTGGGATCGAAAAACGGCACCTACGTGAACGGCCAGCGCATCGAAGGCGACCGGCTGCTGGCCGACGGTGACGTGATCGGCTTCGGGGCCAAGGGACCGGCGCTCGAGTTCCACCTGGTGGCGGAAGACGGCGACGCGATCGAAACGCGGCCCGCCGACGCCGCCGCCGGCCGGATGTCCCAGCCCAAGCAGATGATCCCCGCCGCCAGCGCTCCGCCCGTAGGCGGCGCCAAGCGGGCGCGGTCCAGCACGGCGGTGCGCATCGCGGTGGAAGTCGCGCGCCAGACCCGGGAGCTGCGCCGGACGACGAAGATCCTGCTGGGCGCGCTGGTTGCCGCCATGGTGTTGTTCGTGGGCATGTCGTGGAAGCAGGGCCGCGACCGCCGCGTGGAGCTGGCCCGCATCCGCGCCTGGGCCGACAGCGTGGCCGAGCAGTCGCGCCGCACGGCGCAGCAGTTCCAGTCCGAGGTGCAGGGGCTGCGGGACGCAAACCAGCAGGCGGTCGCCGAGATCGAGCGGCTGCGCCGGGAGCTGGCCAGCGCCGGCACCGACGCCGGCACCGTGTCGCGGCTGCGGGCCCAGATCCAGGCCGCCCAGCAGCGCCAGATGCAGATCGCCGGCGCCAGCACGATCGATTATCGCGCCATCGCGGCGCGCAACCAGGACGCGGTCGCCCTGCTGCTGATCGAGTTCTCGGACACGGAGCGATTCAGCGGGACCGGGTTCGCGGTGGACTCCCAGGGGACGCTGGTCACCAACAAACACGTGCTCGTGGGCGTGAACGGCGACCGCACGCCGCGCCGCATCGCCGTGAAATTCTCCGGCTCGAATCAGTGGTTCCAGGGTCGCTACGTCGGCGTCTCCGACGCCGGCGACATCGGCGTGCTCAAGGTGGACATCCGCGGCGGCACGCCGCGCGTGTTCGGACTGCAACGCAATCGCAGCAATATCGAGCGCGGCGATCCCGTCGCCATCATCGGCTATCCGCTCGGCCTCGACCTGCCGATGGAAGGACGCGGCCTGGATGTCGTGGCGTCCCCGTCGCTCACGGTGGGCACGGTCAGCAAGGTGCTCAACGCCGTGGTCCAGGTGGACGGCTACGGCGCGCCCGGCTCCTCCGGCAGCCCGATCTTCGACCACGACGGCCGCGTGGTGGCGGTGCTGTACGGCGGCGTCCAGGAATCGCAGGGCAAGATCATACTTGCCGTTCCCGTGAGTTTGGTGACGGACTACTTGGCGAGGATCGGAATCCGGTAGGGGCACCGCCACGAACCACTCACCACTCCCCACGCAGTCTGTCGCTTACGCCGGAGTCACGTGCCCCAGCACGCGCGGCCCCCTCGCCCCCGTCGCTCCCGGCAAATTCCCCGGACGTCCTTCCAGCGTGAGCAGCCCCAGAAACGCGAACGCGACCGACTCTTTGGCCTCGCCATCGAAGAACAGGTGGTCGAACGGGAGCACGGGCCGCGGTTGGACCCGCGCCGCGAGCTGCTCCACCAGGGCCGGGTTCCGGGCGCCGCCGCCCGAAATCACCAGCTCATCCGTGGGGCCCGCGGGCGTCCAGCGCTCCACCGCCTGGGCGATCGATTCCACGGTGAGGGCGGTGGCGGTGGCCACGGCGTCGTTGTCCGAGCCCGCCACGCGCTCGATCAGCTGGTCGGCGAACGCCATGCCGAAATGCTCGCGGCCGGTGCTCTTGGGAGGGGCCTGCGTGAAGAACGGGTCGGCGAGCAGCTGCGCCAGCGCCCGGGCCGCCACGCGACCGTGGCGCGCCCGTTCGCCGTCGCGATCGTAGGGCGCGTCCGGATCGACGCGCCGCGTCACCGCGTCGATCACCGCCACGCCGGGTCCGGTATCGAAGGCGAGCGCGCCCTCCACCCGGCCGCGCCGCGGGACCCAGGTGACGTTCGCCATCCCCCCGATGTTGAGGAGCAGCCGGCCGCGGGTTTCGTGCCCGAACAGCATGACGTCGGCGAGGGGAACGAGCGGCGCGCCCTGGCCGCCCGCGGCCACGTCGCGCGAGCGGAAATCGCTCACCACCCGCACGCCGAGGCGCTCGGCGAGGACGGCCGGATCGCCAAGCTGCAGCGTGGCCCGTCCCGGCTCGTGCCACACCGTCTGCCCGTGCGAGGCGACGAAGGAGAGCTCGCGCGGCGAGCACTTCGCCGCCGCCAGGAGCTGCAGCGCGGCGCCCGCGAACCGCTCGGCCAGGGCCACGTGCAGCAGCGCCAGATCGCGGGCCCTGCCGCGCGCGATGGCGTCGATGATCCGCCCGCGTTCGGCGGCGGCGTAGGGCTCCTGATGAAACGCCACGAGGCGCGCCGCCGGCGGCTCCGCGTCGAGCGACACCAGCGCGGCGGACACGCCGTCGAGCGACGTTCCCGACATCAGCCCCACGGCGAGCGCGCCACTCATGCGACGGGCGGAGGATCCCCGACGGCGCGGCGGACGCTGCCGCCGGCGGCGGCGAGTCGCTCCCGCGCCGGCTCCGCTGCGATCCCGGCCCGGACCATCACGATCGCCAGCTTGACGCTCCCGTCCGCCGCGGCGATCGCCGCGCGCGCGCGGGCGCGGTCCACCGCGCACGCTTCCATGACGATGCGCTCGCCCCGGTCGCGCAGCTTGTCGCTCCACGCCATCAGGTCCACCATGAGGTTGCCGTACGCCCGGCCGCTGCGAATCATGGCGCCGGTGCTGATGGCGTTCAACACGAGTTTGGTGGCGGTGCCGGCCTTGAGCCGGGTGGAGCCGGTCAGAGCCTCGGGGCCCACCGCGGGGACGATCACCGCGTCGCAGGTATCGACGAGCAGCCGGGGCGGCGGCGAGCAGGAGACGATCACCGTACGCGCCCCGATCGTCTGCGCCCTGGACAACGCCGCCCGGACGTAGGGCGTCGTCCCGCTGGCGGCGATGCCGACCACGACGTCCGTCGGGCCGACCCGCGCCGCATCCATCGCCTGCATCCCCGCGTTGACGTCGTCCTCGGCTCCTTCGGCGCTGCGCACCAGCGCCGCGGAGCCGCCGGCGATCACGCCGACGACCAGCTCGGGCGGCGTGCCGAAGGTGGGCGGGCATTCGGCCGCGTCGAGCACGCCGAGTCGACCGGACGTCCCCGCCCCCACGTAGACGAGGCGGCCGCCGCTTTGGAAGGCAGCCACGACCAAGTCGATCGCCCGGGCGATCGCGTCGCGCACGGCGTGCACCGCCGGCGCCACCAGCGCGTCTTCCGCGTGCAACAGGTCCACGATCTCGAGGCTCGACGCCACGTCGATGCGCTCGGTACGCGGGTTACGCTGCTCGGTGAGACGAGGATCCCGGTAAGGCGGAGTGCTGGTCATGCGTGGCCGCTAAGCTAGCCCGGGACACCGCCCCGCGTGAAGGGTATGCAGGTCGCATGAACGGCACGACGACGACGAACGGCCGATCCATCGGAATCACGGTGCTGGCGCAGTCGCGGCTGCGCCCACTCGGAGCGCAGCGCGCTGGTGCTGTAGCCGGAAACCGCGCCGCTCGATAGCATAGGGCATGCGCCCGCTCGCCCTCATCGCCCTCCTCCTGCTGGCCGGCTGCGGTCGTCCGGGCGGCAGGCCGCATCCCGTCCCCGCCACCCGCGGACCCTGGCCGCCCACGTGGACCGTGGGCGACAGCGCGGCGGCCGTGGCCGCTCCGCGCGCGATGGTAGTGTCGGGCCACCCGCTCGCGACCGAGGTCGGCCGGCGGATTCTCGAGCAGGGCGGCACCGCCATCGACGCCGTCGTCGCGGTCGGGCTCGCGCTCGCCGCCGTGCTGCCGGACGCCGGCAACATCGGCGGCGGCGGGTTCATCGTGCACCGCGATACGGCGGGGGTCGTGCAGGCACTCGATTACCGGGAGACGGCGCCGTTCGCGGCGGCGCGGGACATGTACCTCGACTCGACCGGCCAGCCGACCGAGCGCAGCATCACGGGGCATCTCGCGGCGGGCGTCCCCGGCAGCGTGGCCGGGCTGCACGCGGCATGGCGGCGCCTGGGACGCCTGCCGTGGGCCGCGCTCGTGGCGCCGGCCGTCGCGCTGGCCGAGGCGCACGAGCTGGACGAGGAGCGCAGCGCGTCGATCGAGGATGACCGCGAGCGGCTCGGGCAGTTCTCCGCGTCAGCGGCCCAGTTTCTGGTCGACGGCCGCGCTCCGGCGCCGGGCACGATGGTTCGCCAGCCCGACCTGGCCCGCACACTGCGCCTGATCGCCGACTCCGGGCCCGACGTTTTTTATCGCGGGCAGATCGCCGATCTCATCGTGGCGGAAATGGCGCGGGGCAGCGGCCTCATCTCCAAAGCCGATCTCGCCGCGTACACCCCCCGGTGGCGCACCCCGATCCGGATCACCTATCGCGGCTACACGATCTACTCGATGCCGCCCGCCAGCTCCGGCGGCGTCACCATGGGCGAGATCCTGAACATTCTGGAGGGCTACGACCGGCTGCCGCCCTTCGGCAGCACCGCGCTCGCGCACCTCGAGGCCGAAGCGATGCGGCGCGCCTTCATGGACCGCAACCGCTGGCTCGGCGACCCCGACTTCGTGGTGATGCCGCTCGACCGCCTGCTGTCGAAGGCGTATGCGGCATCGCTGCGCGTCCAGATCGACCCGATCCGCGCCACGCCGACGCCGCCGTTCAACCCCGTCGCTCCTCCCCCCGCGCCCGGCGGGGACAACACCACCCACTATTCCATCGTGGACGCCCAGGGGAATGCCGCTGCCGTGACCACGACGCTGAACAACGGATTCGGCAGCGCGGTCACCGTCGGCGGCGCCGGCTTCCTGTTGAACGACGAAATGGACGACTTCGCGACGGCGCCCGGCCAGCCGAACATGTTCGGCCTGGTCCAGGGGGAGAACAATGCCGTGGCCCCGGGCAAGCGCATGCTGTCGGCGATGACCCCGAGCATCGTGCTCGACCCCCGCGGAGCCCTCTTTCTCGTGGTCGGGTCGCCCGGCGGCCCGCGCATCATCACCACGGTGTACCACGTCATCAGCAACGTGATCGATCACGGCCTCAGCCTGGCGCAGGCGGTGGGAGCGCCGCGCGTGCACCACCAGGCTCTCCCCGACTCTCTATCGGTCGAGCGCGGCGGCTTGCCGCCCGCGATTCTGGACTCGCTGCGCGCCATGGGCTACGGGGTGCGCGAGGGGAATCGGAGCGGTCTGGTGATGGCGATCATGCGCGGACCGGCGGGCGGCTGGATCGGCGTGGCGGATCCCCGGACGGCCGGGGCGGCGGCTGGCTACTGACTGCTGACGGTAGGGGACGGTAGGGGACTACCGTCTCCTACCGTCCCCTACCGTTCAACTCACCTTCACTACCAGCGCTGCCGTCAGCGACGCGTTGATATGCGCGCCTTTCGGCAGCACGATATCAGCGTCCTTGGTCTGGGCCGCGACCCCGGTTCCCACGATCCCCCCCACGACCCCGCCGATCACCGCGCCCTTGGTGTTCTTGCCGATGATGCGACCGAGGACCGCACCCGCGGCGGCGCCGGCCCCGACTTTCGCGGCGTCGCCGGTCGTCACGCCCCGTCCCTGACGCATCGTCTCCAGGGAATCGATGCGCGCCTCGAGCGGATAGCTGGCGCCGCGCACGCTCACGCTGTTCAACGCGAGCGTCAACGTGCCGGGAGTGTTCGGATTGGGAGCGGGCTTCACCGCCGTCACCGAGCCGTGCACCGTCGAGCCCGCCGGGATCACGACGCGCCCCTGGGCGTCTTTCACGTCCTCCACCACCGCAGCGGTAAAGGTGTCGCCCACCCTGGTGGTGCGCGATGAGAGCGTGTCTTCGACCGCCAGATCGAGGAAGGACCCGACGGCGGCGGTGCGCGTGACCGGCGCGGGAGGCGTTGCCGCGGGCCTGGGTCGCTGCGCCGGCGCCGGCGTCGGGTTCGCCGCGGGGACGTCCAGCAACGGCGCCGACGAATCGGTCGGGGCCAGGGTCAGGTTCCGCGCCGCCGAATCGGCGCTGAGCTGGGCGGCAGTGTCGCCCTTGGCGCAGGAGGCCAGGACGAGGGCGCCCACGACCAGAACAGCCTTCGTATTCATCGTTCCTCCGGAATCGGTTCGGGACGGCACTCCTCCGTACCAGCTACCACGCTCGGAGACGAGTGTTCCACGCGGCGCCTACCATCCGGACCGGCGTCGCCCCTTGCCCAACAACGCTCCGAGAACTCCCCGCGTGAGCTGGGTCGCCACGCTGCGGGCCACCGGAGATTTCAGGATCTTCTCGAGCGGGCCCGGGGCCGGTTTGGCGCTCCCGCGCGGCGCGGCGGTGGTGGGCGGCCGCGGCGCGGGGAGGGGGGGAGCCTGGGGAGCGTTAGGCGCGGGCGCGGCAGGCGTCGGGGAGGGAGCGATCCGGGCGGCCAGCATTTCCCGCGCACTCTCGCGATCCACATCCTGCGCGTACTTGCGGATTTGCGCCGAACCGCCCAGGCGCTGGGTCATTTCCGACTCGGTCAGGGGGCCCATGCGAGACGTGGGCGGGATCAGCCGGGTGGCGAACGGCGGCGTCGGCACGCCGCGCGGTGTCAACGCCGTGACGAAGGCCTCACCGATACCCAGGCTCGTGAGCGTCTGCTGTACGTCGTAGAAGTCGGTCTTGGGGAACGTGCGGGCGGCGGCCTTGAGCGCCGCGTCGTCCTCGGGCGTGAAGGCCCGCAGCGCATGCTGGACCTTATGGCCGAGCTGTCCCAGGATATCGGACGGCACGTCCTTCGG
>Ga0187892_10004876_pt1 | contig 21927 bp, 24 predicted proteins | sample MA1701073metaG_FD_139345 | JGI IMG/M metagenome (GOLD analysis project Ga0187892, IMG submission 139345) | Bio-ooze microbial communities from a basaltic lava cave in the Kipuka Kanohina Cave System on the Island of Hawaii, USA - MA170107-3 metaG ... | reverse complement strand
TGCGTGCTTCGACTTCGCCGCTTCGCGGCTACGCTCAGCATGAACGGCACTTTTCCGCTCGTCCTGAGCGTAGCGCAGCGAAGTCGAAGGATGAGCGAAACGCTAACTTCGCGCCATTGCCCTTATGGGAGAGGGACAGGGTGAGGGGTATTCAGGAGAAGTTATGGCACGATTGCTCTTCAACAGAAATTTCACCCGCCGTGAGGCATTACGCTTCGGTCTCTACGGCTTAGGCATAACCGCCGGTCTCCCAGCGTTCTTCCGTACCACTGCTTCTGCGCTGGCTGCGACCGATGAAAAACGTTCCCATCCTGACCGGATTTTGGTCGTGGTTGAGTTGACTGGGGGAAATGATGGTGTCAACACGATCGTGCCCTATGCTGATGATGCCTATTACCGTCAGCGGCCAACGATTGCCATTCCTGCGAACCAGGTGCGTAAGATCGATGACCATTTTGGCTTTCATCCCTCAATGGTCGGATTCGAGCGTCTCTACAAGGACGGAAAGCTGGCTATCGTACATGGTTGTGGCTATGAGAAACCATCGCTGTCACACTTTGAGTCGATGGGCTTCTGGCACACTGGGCTTCCACGTATGGGTGAGAAGCTCGGCTGGGTAGGACGTTTGGCAGACGGGATGGACCCAGAGGGGCGACGAAACTTCATCGTCAACGTAGCGACCGCACAGTCACTCGCAGTCCGTGCGCGTAATCATTCTCCACTGACATTTTACGACCCTGCCGGTTTTACTCGTAGTGGGATTTATCAAGAACAGCCAGTTTTTCAGCGTTTGAGTCGCGTGCGTGAGACTGGGAATCCATCGTTGGACTACCTGTCGACGATTGCTGCGAATGCGACCGACAGTGCCGCTGCTGTTCGTCAGGCGTGGGCGGATTACAAGACGCCAATAGACTATGGAGCCGCCGCTGCCGGACTCGGACTCGACTTGCGCAAGGTTGCAGCTTTGATTAAAGCTGAGATGCCCACGCGTCTGTATTATGTCAGTTATGTCGGGAATCCGTTTGACACACATGTGTACCAGAATGACGTACATGCCCGGTTACTGACTTATGCTGCCGATGCCTTGCGCGCCTTTATGGATGACCTCAAGCGCCTCGGGCGGGGGAATGATGTGGCCGTCATGGTGTTTACTGAGTTTGGTCGTCGCATCCCGGAGAATGTGAGCAAAGGGACCGACCACGGCACGGCAACGCCGATGTTCGTGTTGGGCGCAACGGTGAAAGGTGGACTCTACGGAACACCCGTCAGTCTGACGAATCTTGATGAAGGGAATCTGCTATACACGATGGACTTCCGCCGCGTCTACGCGACGATGATTCGGGAATGGCTTGGCTATGCCGACACGGCGTCGCTCCTGCGTGGCGAATTTCCGACGCTCAACATGTTTGCGTAATGTGGTGACGATGACGAGGGAATGAACACAATACGGAGGTATGATGTCAACGCTCAATCGCAACGGAGTCAACATTTACTATGAGGTTCACGGATCGGGTCCGGCTATGCTTCTGACGCATGGCTTCGGTGCGACCTCGGAAATGTGGAAAGCTAACCTCGCTGCGCTGTCGCAAAAATACCGCGTCATTGTGTGGGATATGCGCGGCCACGGCCAATCAGATTACCCGGAAGATGGAGCGGCCTATTCGGAGACCTTGACAGTTGGTGATATGGCAGCGCTGCTCGATGCCCATGGTGCCGAACATGCCATCATTGGTGGACATTCTCTGGGAGGCTTCATGACGCTGGCTTTTTATGTGGCCCATCCCAACCGCTGCACAGCCCTCATGCTCTTTGATACCGGTCCTGGCTACAAGAAGGACGAAGCGCGCGCTGGCTGGAACAAACGCGCTGAGGCGATGGCTCAGGTCTACGAGACCAAAGGGCTGTCAGCATTAGGGCGGAGCGCTGAGGTGTTGGCCTGTACGCATCGGTCTGCAGACGGTCTCGCTCGTGCTGCCCGTGGGATGCTTGCTCAGAAAGATGCGCGAGTCATCAATTCACTAGAGGTGGTCAAGGTGCCGGCCCTCGTCTTAGTCGGCTCGAAAGATGAGGCGTACTTCGCCGCGACTGACTACATGGCAGGCAAGATCCCCGGCGCAAAAAAAGTTGTCATTGCTGACGCCGGCCACGCCGCCAACATTGACCGACCCGAAGTCTTCAACCGTGCGGTGTTGGATTTTCTTGCCCACGCTTCTTTATGAGAGCAACTTTTGCCGGATAGATTTATGAAGTACTTGTCAGTCTTGGTGTTTCTTCTTGTCGCATGCACTGTGAGCGTGGCCAACGCTCAACCCGCTGCCTCTTTTGATCATCCAGTAAAACTCCGAGTGACTGGAACCCTCCACCCGGCAGAGCAGCAACCGCGTGATGATCTGGTCATGGTCAATATCCTCATCGAAGACAAACCTTTGCTGCTCCGAGTGGGGAAAGTCGAAGAACTTACCCGGACCGAACGACAACAAGCCGTCAAATGGGGGGTGTTGCTCCGCCAGGTGCGGTTTTACGGACCGACTGAACTGATCAGCCAACTTCAGGAAGGCAAAGCCCTCACGATTGAGGGGCAACTCGATACCAAAAGCCGGCAATTCTTAGTCTCGGATGTGAAGGTAGCGGCAAGTACGCAGGAACAAACTCCAAGAACGAAGTGATGTCCTCCGCAAATTCCCTCTCCCGGAGTAAGCATTCAGCCGTCAGCCATCAGCTTTCAGCAAAAACGAGGAGATGTCGTAACTGGACAGGTCTTGTGTGTGACGGAAATTGAACAAATCTGTGATTTTTCTTGTTTGGCTAACTGCTGAGAGCTAATAGCTGAATGCTTACAAAGAAACAGCTTCCTTCGACTGCGCTCCGGATAAACTCCGCGAAAAATCTAGCCGCTGACCGTCTTACGATTGAGGAAGACGCGGCGTGCCAATCAGATACGTTGCCTTCCCAGGACCCATTGGGAGGTTGCCAATATCCCACTCGTACGTCGCATCATCAAGTTGTGAGACCAGTGCCCGCAATTCGTTTGGAGAATAGACACGGAGGCAAGAAACGATCCCATCCCACACGATGCACAGAGGCATGAGAGGCAGGAGATAGGTGAAGAGCAGTCGAGAAAAGCGGAAAGGTTTCACAAACGGTGAGGCGATGAATATCGCGATGAGACCAACAGCGATAGAAAAAAATGCGAGTGTAGATCGACTCACCATCTCAATGACTGCGATACTCTGTCGTTTCGTTACCGCGTCAGCCAACACCAGAGCGGCATCCTCTGGCCGAAAATGGTGAAACCCATTGGCAATCAGACGAAACCCCTTGAGTTCCTGTGGGACGTTGGTGGCATTCACCGGCGAGGAATATCCTTGAATCGTTCCGTTGCTCTCGTATGCTAGCTGTTCGTAGGCTGCAATGTTGGGGTATAAGTCCGTCAACCGTGCGGTTGCCGCAAAACCTCGTGCCTGGAGCATCCGCAGGATAGTTTTTATCGGTCCTCCCCCGCCAGAGCAGAGATCAAGAATAGCGTGTTGCCCAACCCGTTCCATTGCTGCTTTGAGTTTTTCGGCGAACCCCTGATAGGCTGGACCTGACCAATCGCCCATGAATCGTAAGTGATCCTGCATGTACGTGCGAATCACGCGCGGGAACCACGGCTGATCTTCTAATTCAAAGAGGTGAAGTCGTTTCATTGTGGAGCTATTATACCCAGGTGTACTGGGTTTGCATTGCCTCCTTTCCTCCACGCTCAAGGATTTCACCGTGAGCAACGATGATTCGGTCAAAGTCCCAGGCTCGGAGACGATCGAGCGAGAAGCGAAGCGCCGGGCGATCTTTCACCAGAGTACGGAAAATACGCGATGGTCCAAAGTGACCATAGGCTCCATTGAGGCGCATGAAGAGACGAGTGAACCACGAGTCCGAATGGCGAATATGAAAGGCCAAGTCTGTGAGCACGAGGGTGCGGCTGGCGTGGTGGAAGAAGACGACCTCCTGGAGTTTTGGCATGCCGCGGACCCGATGTTGTGAGATCTCATTGCGCCAGAGGGATGGTGGCTCATCGCTGAGCAGCTCGTATGAAAAAACTTCCTTCAGCTTCGCTGGCAGAGCAGGAGAGACGTAGACCGTTGCTCGTGGAAAAAAACGGACGTTTTGCGTAAGGAAGAGATGATGCATAGCGTTTGGTGCCACCAGCGCCTGGACTGGCCCAAGGGCTGACAATTCCGTCACCAACTCTAATTGAAGCGGGCCGGGCGAATGCAGCCATAAGCCACCGCTGGCAAGTCGGACGATCGTCGTGCGAGTGCCAAGATGTAACCCTCCCACTCGCAAGGGAAAATCAATCACCCAGATATTGGGTGCGACCGGCTGAAGCTGTGACATCATTCCTCCTGAAAATCCCCTCTCCCGGATGGGAGAGGGCCAGGGTGAGGGAGATCAAGCCAGATGAACCCTTGACCCTGTTTCATGGTTAAAGGCGCACAGCAGGTGCATGAACATTCCTCCGAAGTACAGGTGAAGTACCTTCACCTGGCTTCACGCTAATTGTGACCCTTTCCGCTTGCTTGTGGAAGTGCTAGGGAAAGCGGATTATGCCGCGCATCTTCGACAATATCGCCATGTCCTTTCTTCCAGCGTTGCAAGACACGCTACGGCTCTCCGAACGAGCGGACTTCTGTGTCGGGTACTTCAATCTGCGTGGCTGGAAGCGCCTTGACTCTTTCATAGAGGCCTGGCGCGGAGGCGAGGGCTCCTGCCACTGCTGTAAAGGTGCATTGCAATCGTAACATGCTGATATTTCAACGGAATTAAAGGGACCAAAATGGAACTAAGTTTGGAGATTTTCAAATATAACAAATAGTGCCTAAAATTTCCTAGGAAATCCCCCAAAAGGTCCCATTTTTCCGAAGAGAAAACATGCTCAAAGACCTTTACAGCAGTGCCTCAGAAGCTCCCACAAAAGCGCAGGTCTGAGGTATTGTAGGACACCATGATGAAAACTCCTATGCTCCAGTCATTACGACTGAAAAACTTCAAAGCAGTACGAGATAGTAATGTTATTCCCTTACTGCCGCTGACAGTGTTCATCGGCAACAACGGTTCAGGTAAGAGTAGCATTGTCGAAGGACTCGAAACGTTTCAGGCAATTGTGGAGGACGGCTTAGATAAAGCTATGCAGCGGTGGCGAGGATTTGAATATATCTGGCATCAGGGGGTTCCCCGTAAATTGCGAGAGGTTAATGTCGAACGAACGTGTCATGAAAACCCTATGACCTTTGAGTTGCATGGCCAAACTAAGCATAGGTCTTTCATCGCCACAATGCAGATAAACCTGAAACCTGGAGGAAGTGAAATCTTTATCCAATATGAACGACTCGCCACTAAAAGGTAGCCTCGACTCACACGTGACGCGACAGGCACGGTCACTTTTCACGACGGCAAGCTTCCCCCTGGTCCACCACGCCCTCTTCCTGATGGGCAGTCTCTCCTCAAAGGGACCCTGGATGATTTTGTCGCTCAGTGGCAGTTCGTGTCGTTGATCGCGCAAGCAATGGGCTCACCAACCCCACAAAAACGCACGGGTGGTCCGACCCACCTGGCAAAAGACGGCTCTAACCTCGCTGAGTATCTGCTGAGCATTCGCAAGCTTGACCAAAGCGCCTTCGAAGGTATTGTCGAAACCCTTCAGTACATTCTCCCCTATGCCCGCGATCTGCAGCCGGCGCTTACTTCGGAGCTGGAGCGCACGGTTTACTTGCAACTGACGGAAGGTGACTTCAAAGTTCCCGGCTGGCTGCTCTCAACGGGCACGCTCCGCATTGTCGCTTTGCTCGCGCTCCTGCGTCATCCTACACCGCCGCCGTTGATCGTGATTGAGGAAATCGAGAATGGCCTTGATCCCCGGACTCTTCACCTGCTGGTGGATGAAATCCACAATGCAATTGAATCTGGCCGTACGCAGGTTATCCTAACTACTCATTCGCCTTACTTACTCGACTTACTGGATTTGTCACATATCGTTCTGGTTGATCGCGTGAACGGTGAGCCGACCTTTACCCGGCCAGCGGACCAGACATCACTTCAAGAATGGGCGAAGGATTTTAGCCCTGGGCGGCTCTACACCATGGATTTGTTGCGCAGGAAGGCAGAGGCGTGAAGATCGGGATGATCTTTGAGTGTGGACCGGATGGGGCCGACCACCAAGTCTGCCGACACTTAGCGCGTTTTCTTCAGCCAGACATTGAGATCGCTCATGTCACGTTAGACAACAAGCGCAAGTTAGTTGCGGAATGCGGCAGCGCTGTTGTGAAACTGTTGGCTGACGGATGCGAACGGGTTGTCATCGTATGGGACCTACACCCACCCTGGCGATCAAATAAGCAGAAACCTTGCCGTAAGGAGGATCGTGAATCAATCCTAAGTACTCTGGCGAAGGCAGACGTAAAGTCTTCTCAGGTTTCTCTAATTTGCATTGAGGAAGAATTGGAAGCGTGGCTTATTGCTGACGGTCGCGCACTTTCCACGGTCCTTTCACGAAAGGCGCACCCAGTCAAAGTCCAGGACACGAGGAATGCCGAACGAACGCGAAGTCCAAAGACGCGCTTAAACCGAGTCTTCCAGCAACATTTCGGACGACCTTATGTTGATCGTATCCACGCGAGGTTGATTGTCGAGGCACTACCAGACCTCACCAGATTACGACGTTGTGAAACACTTGTTCGTTTTGCGGTAAAAGTGACAGGGCAGAAGCCGTAATGCCGTCAAGAATAAGGATAAAAAGGTGAGACTCATCGTGCCTCTGTCTTATCAACTACGCCATCAAGTCTCGCCTGGGCTGCGACGCGGATAAAGAGGAAGAGTGAAACCGATTCGCTGGACTCCTCATGCGCTGCAAAATCTCGTAGACCGTGAGGTTGCGCGAACGGAAGCTGATGAAACACTGGTCCAGCCCGAGTTCATCGTGCCTGGCCAATCTCCCCGCTCGATTTATATGCGTCGATATTTTGACTCTGTATTGCAGCAAGAGATGTTGCTCCGTGTTATCGTTGAAGAAACAATGACTGAAATAGTTGTCGTATCTGTATATAAAACCTCTCAGATCGGGAGATATATAAGAGGGCTCATCCCATGAAAGTAAGCTACGACAAAGAAACCGATTCGTTGACCATCACACTACGCGACGAACGTATTAAAGAAAGCGATGAAATTAGACCTGGGATCATTGCCGACTTCGGCTACGACGGTGGCGTAGTCCGGCTTGAAATCACGCAGGCTTCGAAGGTAGTAGGCAATGCACGTGAGATGCAATTTGTCGTCAACGAATAAGCTACGCCTTCGAGACAACCTCTCCGATGGAAAGGAAATAGGTGTGACCCGAGCCGATATTCAGGAATACTTGAAGCTTCTTCCCGTCGTAAAACAAACCCCTCAGGGCTCACTGTGGTCGTCCTACGATGCCGAGGCGGATGTGCTGTACATCAACTTTAAGAAACCGAGTCACGCCACGGATAGCGAACTGACGGATGACGATGTGATCATTCGCTACGAGGGTGACGAGATCATTGGGGTCACTATTCTGCATGCGAGCCAGCCGTGATGGGCAGAGGCTATCATGAAAATCACCTACGACTCTGAGGTCGATGTGCTTCGTATTCTTTTCAGCAATTCCCCCATTGAGGAAAGTGACGAGAACAAACCCGGCGTGATCCTCGACTACGACAAGGACGGTAATATCGTCGGATTGGAGATTCTTGATGCTTCCAAACGAATGGAAAATCCTCGAGCGGTTGAATATGCTGTAACAGGCTGATGATTATGTCGGGTCAGCAACAAGCGATGCAACTAACACGCGAGTTGGTGGTGCGTAAGCTCGATGCCTATTTTCACCACCAGCTTTCCCTTGATGATTTAGTTGTCTGGGCGAATGCAGCGATGATGGAAGGCGACTTCGAGGAGGAACATTTCGACGCCATCCGCGATGCGGTTGCCCGTCTTGGTCTAGCTGACGTACGAGCCTTTGGTCTTACATGGGAAGAGTGCGAGAGTCTGCTCAAGCAACTCGGCTACAACGCTCGCGTGGAAATCGTCGCTGCTTGATCGAATCCTCAGCACCAGAAAATCACTTATGATCCTATCTACTCTTACACGAATCCTGAAGCACACGGATGGATTCCGGGTCTGACGGAGCGAGGGGGTCTTCGTCATCTGTAAAGGGATAATCAGTGACACTGGAGGAATTGCGTCAGCTTGTGGCTGATGTGCGGCGTCGGCGCAGCGAGCTGGACTGGGATCAAGGCCATGCTACGAGCGATGCGAGCCGCCAACCTGGAGCCGCCCCGGTTCAACGACCGACGCTCATCCTTTTTGTTAACGTTCCACAATCATACCTTGATGAATCCAGAGGCTATTGCCTGGCTCAATCAGTTTGCCAATTTACCACTGAACGACCGACAACGGCTTGCTCTAGCCTACCTACGGCAACATGAGCAGATTACCAACAGTGACTATCGACGCCTCAATCGGATTGATGTGGTTATGGCTAGGCAGGAGCTACGAAGGCTTGTTGAGGCTGGACTGCTTGAACAACAAGGGGTAGGTCGGTGGACTTCGTATCAGCTTAAAGCCTCTCCCGAACTGCCTGAGGAGCGAAAGCCACAAACTGAGGAAGAAAAGATTTTAGAGTACGTGCGACAGCACGGCGCTATCAACAATTCTGAATGCTGTGATCTGCTCAAGGTTGAGTCATCACGAGCTTGGTATTTACTGAAGAAATTGGAGTCTCGCGGGATACTGAACCGTCAGGGCGAGAAAAGATGGACACGATACATTCTATCTTTATGAGATCTGAGCCGGAGTTTATCCAGAGTCTATCCATAACGATTTTAGATAGAATTATGAATAAGCGGGAAAAGCTCCCAGCCTTAGCGCAGCTCCAACTTGGTGATTCTAAATATCCTTCTGCTTTGTGCGAATACCTGGGTGAGAGTCAGCCGGAAGCCCTTACTGTTTTGGGCAATGTTGATATTTTGCAGCAGCGGAAACTGGCTTTATTCTGTTCGGTTAAATGTCCTGGTGCCTTGATCCTACAAACCTACGATCTTGCTCGTGTCTTGCGCGATTCTGGAGTGACCGTCATCGGTGGTTTCCACTCACCTATGGAAAAGGAGTGTCTGAGATTACTGCTCCGCGGCACGCCGCCGATCATTATTTGCCCTGCCCGGAGCATTGAAAGAATGCGCATACCAAGTGAATGGAAAACCTCGCTCGCGGAAGGCCGGTTGCTTATCCTTTCACCCTTTGCGGAGAAGCAACGCCGTGTCACTGTGAATCTGGCCCGGAAACGTAACGAGCTTGTTGCCGCCCTCGCTGATGAAGTATTCGTTGCCCATAAAGAAGAAGGGCTCTCATACGCTCCCTTGCGCAAAGCCGACTAAGCCCCTACAAAAAGAGGCGTGTCAGCCTCGACCATTGCCTCCGTGTTGCCTCCGCCCCCCGATTACGCGCCATTCCGTGCGCCGTTTCGCCTCATGGCCGGGTTGCAAACCCTTGACCTACAAGATTGGATCGAACCCGACGAACGTTTCGCCAGCGAACTGGCCGAGAAAGAACGGCTCCTGCGCGAACGCCATACAGAAGTCTTTTCGGTTTTTCCTGAAGCACTCGACGGTTCGACTGAAGTACTGGAAGTGCTGGCAGATCATCTCCCAGCACGATTCCCGACGCTGTACCGCAGAGAAGGGGACACCCTTTGCAATTTACTGACGCAACAACGATGGAATCTCTCACAACAGGTGTTGCATCCGCTTGATCTGGCCGGACGGTTGGTGCAAGAAGATCTCTGTCTGATGCAGCATGATCCCGCCAGTAACATGTATCGACTTGTCGGCGCCTCTCTCTGCTTTCCGACGCGCTGGCGATTAGCTGATAAAATGGGCAAACCGCTCACGGCAATTCACGACCCGGTGCCAGGATATGAGGAGCAACTCGCTTCAACGGTCGATCGTTTCTTCGAGCGGTTGAGAGCTGAGAAGCCGGTGTGGCGGATTAACTGGGGGCTGATTGACGATCCGACACTATTTCAGCCGACAGGTCATGGACGCAAAGGGCTGAATCCCGATATCACTTCTGAGAATGCTGGCGAGAAGTTGTGGGTACGGATGGAGCGTCAGACACTCCGTAGGCTGCCACGCACACAGGATGTGTTGTTCACCATCCGGGTGCATATTCGACCGTTGCAGCAGCTTCTTTCCTATCCAGAACGAGCTGCGACCTTGGCGTCTGCCATACGCGGGATGCCGGAGCCGCTCCGTCTCTATAAGAGTCTTCCGCCGTTTCTTGAGGCGGTTTTGGCATGGTTGGACCGAGCAGCGGGTACTTAAAACGTAGAGCGTAACGTGTAAAGCGTGAAGCGTAAGAAGAAAGTTGTTAGTTGTTAGTGAAGAAAGTAGTCAGGAGTCAGGAGTCAGCATTACGTCATGGAGAATTATGAACGAAATCAATTTCAACGGTAAAACAGCTCTTGTCGTCGGTGGTTCCAGCGGGATCGGCAACGGCATTGCTCGGGTCTTTCGGGATCACGGCGCGGCAGTGTTCGTGAGTGGCACACGCGCCGCGGCTGCGGACTACCAGTCTGAGGAGGACGGGTCTGACCTTTCTGGTATGACCTATTTTCAGTGGGATGTGTCAGACGACAAAGCGGTCGAAAACCTGAAGCCGCCATTCCCCACACTTGATGTGCTGGTCCTGTCGCAAGGGACCGTGATGTACAAGCGAGCGGAATTTCAGATGCCCAATTTCCGCCGCGTGCTTGATGTCAACCTGATGAGTGTAATGAGCTGTTGCATGAAATTTCACGATGTGCTGGCCGCAACCAAAGGCTCGGTCATCATTGTCGGCTCTGGGGCAAGCTTTCATGCTGTGTTTGGCAATCCCGCCTATAGTGCTAGCAAAGGTGCACTGGTAACGCTCACGAAAACGCTAGCGGAAGCATGGGCGACTGACGGCATTCGTGTCAACGGAATCGCTCCGGGGCTCGTCGCCACCAAAATTACCAAGGTGACCTGGGATCATCCCCGACGTTATGAAGACTCACTCAATGAGATCCCTCTCCATCGCTGGGGCACGCCGGAGGACATGGGAGGTGTGACCCTGTTCCTGGCGTCCCCACTTTCTTCTTATGTGACCGGACAGATGATTATTGTCGATGGTGGGATGAGCTTGTCGTAGCCCATCATTCTCTCGAAAAATTCCTTTTCATCGTCAAGGATGAGAATTCCCTCTCCCATCCGGGAGAGGGAGTTTCAGTCTCCGACTTGCTGCACTTACTTCAGGGGAGAGAAATTGGCTGGCGTCATGATCTTGTTATACTGACTCACGATCATGGCTTGGGCCTTGGGGCGAAATGCTTGTAGCTGAGAATCTTCGGCTTGGGCCTGGCGAGCCCGTGTCCGATGCGCCAGATCTTCATAGGCCCAGATGTGGACCACTTCATTCAGGGGTCCTATCTCTGTAGACCACCAGCCGACTAACTTGGAGTATTTGTTGATGATCGGCAGAGCTTCTTTTTCGATCAGGGCCTGAAACTCTGGCACTTTGCCCGGCTGCAACGTATACACACGCATCTCGTACACCATAGTAGAACCCTCCTTTTGGGGTGATAGTGATTACTTGCTGTTTCTAGGCGCACTCAAGACGCAATGTCAATGCGACAGCTCATTGCCGTACAACTGTCAATACTCTTCCTCATCATTCGGTATGTCCCATGTCCCAGGAACAAAGGAACGCATGCGCGACCCCGATGCAGCACGTGCAAGCCAGGCAGCTTTGCGCTCAATCTGTGCCTTGCTGAGAATGCTTTTTTCGATGAGCAGTGTTTCCAACGCGACTAACCAATTCTCATAATAGGTTGGCCGTGTCTCAGGAGGAAGCTGCTTTTCTTCTGCCGCCGCTATCGCCGCAATCAAGTGGCTTTGGAAATCACTCCAGGAGTACATGACCCGTTCACATAACGCGACTGCCATAGCAAAGGCTTCACCCTCCCACGGAGCCTGAAAAACCAGATCTCCACTTTTTCGCGGCAGAGCAGTAGTGCCTTCCATATCCGCGACTCGGCGCTCAGGAATCTTGCTCGGCGGGCGTTTGTCGAATCCGTCAAGTCGTACCTGGGCAACACCAATCATCGCATCACGAGTTACCAGTACGGCTAACTCATCTTCACTCATCTGCTCGGTTCCTGCGGGGCGTTCGGGGAGGACCATATAGCGGGTGGCTGCACTGCTGTTCCATACATAAATTTCGATAGACTCATCTAACTCCAGGCCAAATTCACGCAACACCTGACGCGGCTTGCCACCGATGCGTGAGCGATAGGCGGGACTCTTGTACCAGAACGGAGGTACCCCGAGCACCGGCCAGGGATAACAGGAGCATAAGACGCAGGCGACAACGTTATGGACGATAGGTGTGTTTTCAACGACTACCAGATGTTCCCCTTGAAGTCCCCTAAAGCCCAACTCTGCGATGGCCACGGTACCATCTTTGAGCAACCGCTCCTTATACGCAGCATCCACCCAAGCACGAGCTACCACCTTTGCACCATTGAGTGGACCAATATCGTTTTCGTAGGCGGTGAGGACGGCGTCGAGACTGTCAGCGGTAACCAAGTCCTTTTCCAGCAGGAGCGCTTCAATCGCTTTGGTACGGATTTCGCGCAAGCGGTTTTCCGCGGGCGTCAATTGTCGCGGCGGGGCAGTAACCGACTCTGCGTCATGGTGCGCATGCGTTGGGTGGTCAGGTTGGTTGTGTTCGCTCATCTTATCTTCACTGGCTGTTCGCAGATGACCCAAAGAAATCCTGAATCTGCGCAATGACAAAATCCGGTCGCTCTTCTGCGACAAAATGCCCGCAGCGTTCGACGGTGCCACCGTGGACATCCTCCGCTACCTTCTTCCAGAGCGGAGTCACGTCGCCCATAAAGCGGTCTCCGCCCCATGCACGCACCGGCATCTGGAGCTTTGTGGTGCAGGTGGTGAAGTTGGCAATATCTTCTTCAAGCGCTGCGCGATAATAGTGAAACCCCGCACGCAGTGCGCCGGGTTGTGAATACGCGCGCACGTACTCCGCCATTTCCTCGCGGCTGAACAAGGCCGGGTTATAGCAGGCGACACTGCACATGCGGCTGAGATAGAGTTCTTCTTGTCCACGGACCAACATCTCGGCAACATCCGGTGCGCCGCCCTGAAAGAAGACGTGCCACAAGCGCCGGATGCCACGGAGATCTATTGCCTCCCCTTCACGTGCCAGACCAGGAGTCGATTCGAGAATCAGCAACCGTTCGACCAGTTCTGGGTGATCATAAGCCAGGTAGTAGGCCACGGTTCCACCCCAGTCGTGGCCAACCAACCCAATCTTCTTATGCCCGAGGGTTTTGAGCAATTGATAGACATCTGAGGCAAGGGTGCGTTTGTCGTAGCCCGTGAGAGGCCGTTCGCTGTCGCCCAATCCTCGTAAGTCCGGGGCGATGAGTGTGAAACGATCGACCAGCGGTGGAATGATCTTTCGCCATTCGTACCAGGTTTGCGGCCAACCATGCAGGCACACCAGTGGATACCCGGAACCTGCCACGACATAATGCATGAGAAAACCGTTGACACGGGCAGTATGATGCGTCCATGAAGTAGTCACGAGCAAGACTCCTTACCGGGAAAGGCTGTCGATAAACTTGAGAGTTGCTGCAGCACATTCGTCTGGTAGGGCTGCTGCGAGATGATAGGCAGCGCTTGGCAAGACTAACAATTGCGAATGAGGCATGCGAGTCTGCCAGCTCCGAACTGCCTCTACCGAGGCCAGTGCTCCGCGATCACTGGTCACCACAAGTGTCGGCACTGTGATGTTGGGCAGCAGAGCCGTAATGTCCATAGTGCCGACGTAGCGAAAAATCCCTTCCATCACTTGGCGGGGGGATTTGCCCATTTCGCTAATCCACCATTCACACATATCAGAACTCACATCGCCGAGCCGTCTGCCCATTGTTGTCCGCGCCCACGCTTCAACCCCTTCGCGTTGGACTTGCTCTAACCATGCACCCGGATTGAGGGAACTTTGCGCGAGGGTGGCCGGGCCGCCAATAACGACAAGACTTTTTACCCGGGTGGGATAATCATGGGCGAACTGCATAGCGACACTCCCACCGATGCGTTGCCCAACAACGTGCACCGCTGGTACGTGGAGGAGGTCGAGCAGTGTCTGCAAATCTTTCGCCAGGCCACCAAGTGACCATTGATAACTCGTTGGCGGTACTGACGATTGCCCGAAGCCGCGGAGATCAGGGCGCAAGACGCGAAAGCGACGTGCCAGATGTGGCACCCAAGCAAACCACGCTTTGCTGGTGTCGGCCACGCCATGCACGAGCAGGATCGTCTCCGGTGTTGTCCACGGATCGGTGTAGTCATCCAGTTCATAGTGCATGGTCAGTGTGTCATCGACGCGCACCGATGGCATAACAATCTCCCTTCATCGAGAGTGAATAAGCTGTTCTGACGGTTACTGTCAAGAGAAACGAATTCTTATGTTCCTGTGACTACCCCCGCGCTGCTTGTGGTAGTGATTGTGTCACGACGACTTTTTGCCGGAGTGGTTCAGGGACAACAAGGAAATAGAGAACAAGAAAAGAGAGGAAGGCAACACCAGAAGCGACTAAGAAGGGCAACGCCCAGTTGCCGCCAGAGCCGGAGACGAAAAAGCCGGCACTCATTGGCCCGAAGACACCAGCAAAATTCCCAGCACAATTCATGACCCCAGAGATAACGCCAACCTGCTGATGATTAAGTTCACGCGGTATGGACCAAAAGCCGCCGCCAGCGGCATTGGCGAGAAACAGGTAGAGAGTGATGCAGGCGATCGATACACCCGCCCACGGTACGAGTGCAGCGATAACGAGAAAAGGGATTGCTATAGCAATACACAATGCTGGTCCTTGGGCACGAGCGAACCGGGAACTGAAGCCATAGCGCAACAGGGTGTCTGACAGAACGCCTCCACTAATGAGCCCAGCAAAACTGGCGAAAGTAGGAATCATGCCAATCCAACCCATCGCCTGCATGGAGAATCCACGCCCTTTGACCATATAGGTTGGCAGCCAGAATACGATCATCCACAAGCCATAGACCAAACAAAGATAGGCCAACGACAGGAACAACACTCGCGGTTCTTTGAGGATGTTCCAGAACGATGTCATCGCGTCAGAGCGTGCGGAAAGTCCGGCTTCAATATGCTGCAATTCCGCTGAAGTGATTTTTGGATGGGCAGCCGGAGTATTCGCGGCGTAGGCCAGCCACACGATGAGCCAGAGCGCGCCGAGCGCGGCATTGAAATAAAAAGCCATAGGCCACGAAAACGTCAACACGAGCCACGTGGTGATCGGGTACGAAAGTGTTTGCCCGATGTAAACTCCGGAGAGGCTCAACGTTTGTGCCCGACTGAATTCGGCGCGCGGAATCCACCGTGAGTTAAGCGAGGCATAGGCGGGAAAGGTGACCGATTCAAACAGGCCGACACTGAAGCGAAGCGCAAGCATCAAGCCGAACGCGATCCCTCCCAGTGGGGTGAGGGCAGTGAACAACGAAAATCCCACACACGCCCAGGCGATGATGAACTTTGCGCCCCAGCGATCAGCCAGGGCACCGCCAGGGATTTGCAGCAGTCCATACCCCGCGAGAAAGGCAGAAAAGATCAAGCCAAAGTGCGCTTCATTCCACCCCAGCGCCGCCATCATGGTTGGAGCGGCAACGGAAATGTTCACGCGGTCGGCATAATTGATGGCGCTGCCGACCGCGAGGAGCCCCACCAGTTTATAGCGTACGGGCCAAGCCATGCGTCCCCTCCTTGTGGCCTGGTGAACCGAGCGGGGGGAGTGTACCTCAAAGCGCGCCAAGAGGAATAGTCCCCTTTTGTTTTCACGGGAAGGATGATGCTCAGTGCCTGTTTTCTGTACAATACCATGATTAAAAAATTTGCACTGGCTCGGTAGCAGCAATCTTAAATCTCCGCCGTTTTCAGACTTACGTGGCGGCAGAAGCCTTAACTCACAAGTAATTTGCCGCCGTTTTGCTCGAACAGTCAGTCTGGCATGGCGGTTGCCTGCTGGCTTATGCGTACAATGCGTTGACGCTACGCCGTATTTTGAGCCGAGGTAAATTATGAAATCAATGACTGTAGCCTCTGAAAGCGACTTTTTACTGACGCTTGAGGAAATCAGCCATTTGGTTTCGACGAGTGGCCATCCTGCAGAGACCCTCGCGAATATCGTTCGCCTCATTCAGACTCGCTTTCAGTCCGATGTTTGCTCTATCTACTTGCTGGAATCAGGACGAACGCAGTTGGTGCTAGCCGCAACCGTGGGGTTAAGGCCAGAGAGCGTCGGCCAAGTTCGTATGAATCTCAAAGAGGGATTGGTTGGCCTTGTTGCCGAACAACTCCAGCCTGTAGTGGTCGAGGATGCCTTCAAGCATCCACGGTTCAAGTATTTCCCTGAGTCTGGCGAGGATTCCTATCATTCGTTTCTGGGAGTGCCTCTCCTCGATCGCGGCTCGCTACAAGGAGTCTTGATTGTCCAGATGATCGCTCCGCGACACTTTACTCAGGACGAAACGCGTTTGCTGGTTGCCACCGGAGCACAGGTGGCGCCGATCGTCAGTGAAGCTCGCGCCTTGGATCAATTTAGTGCGCCGGCGTATGAACGTACCCGAGCGCTCGCCCGTAACGTGTGGTGGAGTTGGGATGTCGATTCGACTAACATTTTCCGTGAACTCGACCCTCCCCGCTGGCGCGAACTCGACCAGAATCCGATCGCGCTGTTAAGCGAGATTCCGCTTGACAAACTCGAACATCGGGCTGCCGAACGTGTGCTGTACAGCCGGATCAACTACGCATATCGCCGGCTCCAAGAATATCTGCTCAACGACAAAACCTGGGGCTCCCGCCACGCTGGCGTGTTACGGGCTCGGCCCGTGGCATATTTCTCAGCCGAGTTTGGCCTGCACGAATCGGTACCGATCTACTCCGGAGGTTTGGGTGTGTTAGCGGGCGATCACATCAAGAGCGCCTCCGATCTCGGCGTGCCACTTGTAGGGATTGGACTATTCTACGCTCAGGGCTACTTCCACCAACGACTAGACCTCGACGGGCAACAGCATGAGGATTATCTTGATGTTGATCGGTCACGGTTACCAATCGAACCGGCGACAGACACGGACGGGCGGCAGGTGATAGTCTCCATCGAGACCCGCCATGGGACAATCTTCGCCCGGGTATGGCGATTGTCGGTAGGGCGCAATACGCTCTTGTTGCTCGATTCTGATGTCGAGGGCAACCTGACCGAGGATCGCGAGCTGACGTCACGCCTGTATGGTGGGGACAGCCGCGTCCGCATTCGCCAAGAACTTCTGCTTGGCATCGGTGGGTATCGAGCGCTGCAAGCGATGCAGATCGCTCCAGGGGTGTTGCACTTGAACGAAGGACACAGCGCCTTCGCCCCTTTAGAGGTTATTCATCAACGCATGAGGCGTGAAGGAATCTCCTTCGACGAGGCCGCCCGGCGAGTATCGAGCCAGACCGTGTTTACCACCCACACACCGGTGGCCGCAGGTCACGACCGCTTCGCTCCTCAGTTAGTCGAGGAGCATCTGGGGCCGCTCCGTGAGAGCATGGGGCTCAGTCACGAGCAACTCATGGCCTTGGGTCGAGTCGACCCCTATAATCCCGGTGAGGAGTTCTGTATGACCGTGCTGGCGTTGAAACTCTCGCGTCGCGCGAATGCGGTCTCGTCACTACACGGTCAAGTCTCGCGCAGTATGTGGACCAGCCTGTGGCCGAGCCGTCCCGAGGACGAGGTGCCCATTGGCCACATCACAAACGGCGTGCACGTCTTGTCGTGGCTGGCGCCGCAAATGCGGCAGCTCTATGATCGGCATCTCGGTCCCGACTGGCAACGGCGAAGCGGAGAACCGGATGTATGGGAGGGAATCGAGCGCGTCGATAACGGTGAATTGTGGGAGACGCATGTAGCGCTGAAGGCGCAATTGTTAGATTTCGTCCGCCGTCGCGCTGCGCAACAGGCTGAGCTGCGCCACGAACCAGCGGAAGCCGTAGCTCAACTGCGCCGCGCGCTCAGTCTCGACACGTTGACAATCGGCTTTGCCCGTCGTTTTGCGACCTATAAACGGGCCGATTTAGTCTTCAAAGATATCGATCGCATTGCCACACTCATTCGTGATCCGCAACGGCCTGTCCAGTTTGTGTTTGCTGGCAAAGCCCATCCTCATGATCGCCCCGGCCAGGAAATCTTGCAGAGGATCGCGCAACTCGCTCGTGATCCCCGTTTTGCCGGACGATTGGTATTTGTCGAGGACTACGACATCAATACCTGCCGTCACTTCGTGCAAGGAGTTGATGTGTGGCTCAACAATCCGCGTCGACCACTAGAAGCATCAGGCACCAGTGGGCAAAAGGTGGTGCTCAACGGAGGACTGAATTTGTCGATTCTGGACGGCTGGTGGGCTGAGGCATTCGATGGGACGAACGGATTCGCTATTGGCGGGGGTGAAACGCACAGTTCGCTTGATATCCACGACGAGCGGGACGGTGACGCCTTGTATCAGGCGCTGGAACAAGAAGTGATTCCACTGTACTACACTCGGGACCGCGATGGCTTGCCACGAACTTGGATTGAGCGGATGAAACGGGCCATTAGTACACTCGGGTGGCGGTTTAATGCCGACCGCATGGTGATGGATTACGTCTCTGCCAGCTACATCCCAGCCGCTGGAGGCACCTCAAGCAATATGGGTCGTACACGTTCATAGCTCATCCCTCGCTTCGCCCTTCGACAGGCTCAGGGCGAATGGTTCCGGCCTTATCCTTCCCTCTCCCTTGATGGGAGAGGACTAGGGTGAGGGTGATATGATCGCCGATTGGCGATTGTGGAGTGTGGATTGAGAATCCTTATGAAGTCTGCTTGAGAAAGACTCCACGACTGTTACCCAGTGGCGCCCAGCCCACTGGCGATAGCATTGACAGTCAGCAATAGCTGAGGCAACAGGGTTGCTGCTTCTTCGTCATTATTCTGTTGGCGCATTCCGCGCCATTGACGCAAGAGAGCAATCTGCTGCCGGTGCAGCACACGCAGCGCCTCCCTGCGCATCTGCACCATGCCGTGAATGTTCGGGCGTCGCTCAGCCAACGTCCCGCCATAGACCTGTTCCAGCATTTGGCGAGTGCGTTCAAACTCTGCAAGAATTTCCTCGAATATACGGTCTCTCAGGTCGGCGTCTTCGACTAACATGGTATAGTCACGCATCACCGTAATATCCGCAGCCGCAATACTGGTGGCAGCGTTGCTCAAACTATAATGTAACGGTGCCCAGAGGTAGAGATGGTGTCGCACAGCAGCAAACTGCTCTGGATGTTGCGCGTATAAGGCTTGCAAGGCGCTGCCAACGCCATACCATCCAGAAAGATAGAAACGAGATTGCCCCCAGCTAAATACCCAGGGGATTGCCCGCAAATCAACCAACGTCGATTGTCCCGTGCGGCGCGCAGGGCGCGATCCAATTCGGCTCTCCTCGATCACATCAATCGGCGTTGCTTGCCGGAAAAACGTGAGAAAGCCCTCCGTGGACAGCAGGTTAGTGTACGTCTGGCGGCTGCGCTCGGCTAGCCAATCCATCGTTTCCTCAAGCGGGTGTCCTGGCTCGGGACAATGCCAGTCCAGGAGTGTGGCACGAGTAACGCCCGCTAGCAACAGTTCCAAATTGTACGCCGCCGGGATGCGGTTGGCGTATTTCTGCGCGATGGTCTCGCCCTGTTCAGTCATGCGTAGATCGCCATTAAGCGCACCGTAAGGCATTGACTTGACGAAGCGATGATCTGGTCCCCCGCCCCGGCTCGTCGTTCCGCCACGTCCATGGAAGAATTGGATACGCACCCCAGCCGTCTCCCCAACTTGAGCCAGTGCTGCCTGCGCACGGTACAAAGACCAGAGACTGGCGAAGATCCCCCCGTCTTTGTTGCTGTCGCTGTAGCCGATCATTACCGGCTGCACAAGATAGTCGCTGCCTGCCTGACGACGCTGCTCTTCCAAGCTACGTTGGGTCATTGGGTGAGCGAGAAAGGCACGCATGATATCTGGGCTGCGGTGCAGATCGTCAATCGTCTCAAACAGTGGAACTACGGGTAAACGGCATGCGAGTCCACTTGGAGTGCCGATCGTCAGACCGACTTCACGAGCGAATAGATAGACACTGAGCAAGTCTGACAGATTTCGAGTCATACTGACAATCAGCGCACCCAGTCCATCCTGGCCATAGAGGCGTAGGTGCTCAACCAGGACTCGATAGCTGCTCAGCACGGCCTCGGCCTCCGTGCCTGCCGGCATATCCGAGCGCAGGAAGGGGCGGGGCGAAGCGAGTTCACGATTGAGGAATTCCACTCGCTGGACCTCATTCCACCGTGAAAAGTCGGACTGTTCCATGCCGATAGCAGTGAGCAGTTGGGTCACTGCCAGATCGTGGAAGCGACTGTTCTGCCGTATATCTAAGGACGCCAGGTGAAACCCAAAGGTTTGCACGCTACGGATGATGGGCCGCACGGCATCGTCGGCAAGGCGCCACGCTCCGACCGTGTTCAGTGAGTCATAGAGCAGGGAGAGATCGCCTAGTAGTTCAGTCGCGCGCTGGTAGCGTGCCGGATCTTGTGACGCTTGTCCGCCTTCAGGGGACGCGTCTTCGAGAGGAAGCCGTGCCAGCATCAGGTTGACCAATTGCCGCCAGGATTCTTCGGGATTGCGCTGGCGTACCTGCTGTCCGCGTTCTCCAAGCTGCGCTGCCAGACGAGTGATATGGTCTCGCAATGCCGGCGGTGGCTGTTGGAAGCGGTCGTACAAGCTTGATCGGCGAGCCAGTTCCGTTAGTTGGCGTTGCAGCAGTTGTAGGGCATGCAAGCGGAGGTCGCTCAAGGTTTGGCGAGTCACTTCTGCCGTCACGAGCGGATGCCCATCACGGTCACCACCGACCCAGGTACTCAAACGCAGGTGCGGTAAACTCTGCGGAGTGCGGATCAACTCAGGATCGAAGCCACAGTATTCCCAGACTTGCTGTAATCGTAGATCCAATACCGGCAGCACCTCAGGAAAGACCGCAGACAGGTAGTGCATGATGTTTCGCCGTTCTGAGGCTACATTGGGCTTTTGCAAGAAGATTTCGCCCGTACGCCACAGCAACGTCAGCATCATCTTCATTTCCTCACGGATGGCATGCTGTTCGTAAGGGGTCCACATCTGATTTTCGCGTTTGACCAGTAAGAGATAAAGGTTACGGTGATGTTCCAGCACGATGGTGCGCTTCGCTTCGGTTGGATGCGCCGTGAGCACAAGTTCGACCCGAATCTGAGGCAGTGCGGCAGCAATCTGGCGGTCGCTGATTCCACGTTCGTGTATTTGCTGAAGGCACTGCCCCCACAAAGCTTGCATGGCCGCTAAACCGTGCTCGGCTTCAGTGATACGTTGATGCTGTACGGCAGCGTTTTGCTCCACCATGCTAAGCAGTTGAAAGGCAATGGAGTATGCCTGAGAGAGCCGTTCTGAGGGCAGGTAATCAGGCGGCGGCTGTGAACCTACCCAGGGGAGGTAACTCGCTAGAGCATGCTCCCCCGCTTCCTCGAGTACTTCGCGGAAGCATTGCATCAGGAAGCCCAGATCACGGTCAACTTTGTCAGGATCAATCGTCAGAATAGTGGAAATGATCATAGGCTACCCTCTCTCGGGCGTCCTTACACGGGCATTGTAGGACGACAGAACTACTCCCTCCGATTCCAGCTAATTCTATGCCAGTGCGGAGCGTAGGTTGTCGTCGCCTTGGTAGAGAGTAGCGTCCTATA
>Ga0187892_10004875_pt1 | contig 21928 bp, 35 predicted proteins | sample MA1701073metaG_FD_139345 | JGI IMG/M metagenome (GOLD analysis project Ga0187892, IMG submission 139345) | Bio-ooze microbial communities from a basaltic lava cave in the Kipuka Kanohina Cave System on the Island of Hawaii, USA - MA170107-3 metaG ... | reverse complement strand
ATCCAACCATCCCAGCCAAGTTTTGAGCTGTGGCTTTAGTCGCGACTCAAAACTTGATTGAGTTGGATAAGAACCGTACTGCGTTAGCAGTGGTTCGGGCGCCAAGGAGCCGCGCGCAAAAAATACATCTTAGTTTCGAGCACGGCGACTGCGTGTTGCTGCAGCAACCATCCAACCATCCCAGCCAAGTTTTTGAAAATTGCGCCTAGAGCGGTTCGTGGTGAACTGAGTCACCATCACTTGTTTCGGAGCTTGCGGTATTACTCGGTGGAGTGGACATCTCGCTATTCGCCATTGGTCCGGTCTGAGGAGCAGGACCAAGCTCTTGGATATCAGGGGTTTCCAGGACCGCGTTCACGATTTTATCCAAACCATCCCCTGACAACTCAGCTTTTACTACGTAGCCCGTGATGTTAAGTGCTCGCAGGCCGGCGGGCGCGTCGGCTTCGTTCAGATTAGAGATTATAAATACAGGAATAGACTTACCCCAGTCGCTGGAACGCATCCGTTTTAAGATCTCATCACCAGCGACGGCTGGAACCATTAAATCTAACAAAACGAGATCGGGCAGCTCTTTCTGGATTAGATATAATGCCGCAATTCCGTCGCTAGCTACAGAAACTTTATGCCCAAGCAGCTCTATCCGGGTTTTGTAAATTTCGGCTAGGTCCTGGTTGTCTTCGACAATTACAACTTTTTTCGATTTTGGTTGTTGGTCCATAATGCTTATATTTTATCTCAATACACCTACTCTAGCCACAGGAGTTTTTGGGGTACAATTAGGTTATGCTTTTTGAGTTCGTCGCTTGGTGGTATGGGCCGGGCTGGCTGGGGGCTTGGAAGAACTCGCTTGGGTGGGTCCAAAAGGTCCAGCTGGCGTTCTCGGTTGACGTGCTTTTAAAAACCCTGTTTTCACCTTGGAAGCGAATTGTCAGCCTGCCGGGCCGCTCGTTAGACGAAAAGTTCCGGGCTAGCGTAGATAATCTGGTATCTCGGGTCATCGGCTTCTTTGTGAGAATTATCGTTCTGATCGCTGCGCTTGCGATGATTGCAGCTACCGCAGTGGCCGGCATAGCTGTGGCGGTGCTTTGGCCGCTGCTGCCGTTTATTGGCATTGGTTTGATATTTTGGGGGATTTTAGGGTGAGTCCCGTTAGAACCCAGGAATCTCATAACGTCAGTTCGGCGATTGAATGTGGTATGGACCGTCAAACTTTAACCAATCAATGCAAATTTAGTGAGGTTCTAACGGGATGAACCTTAACACCAACAGTTGGAGAACTCGTAAGGCTCGGGCAGCGGCGGTTGTAACTCCGACTCTATGGCGAACCCTCCAAATAGTTATACTGCTGTTTGGCCTGGGTGGTGTTGCCATGCTGGCTATAGAAGACACTCGCCGCTTCGGCTATATCTGGCTGGGCTTGGCGGTCTTGGCTGCTGTACTAGCGCTTTGGTACAGGCGCGATCTTAGTGATCTTCCGCCTAAGAGCCCGGCGGGGTCACTGGACGATATGTTAGAACCGGGCCTACTAGCGGCTTTAAGTAAAGTAAAAGAGATTAGCCCCCGCTCAGCCTGGGCGGCAGGCGTCAGCCAATGGCAGGGCAGATTCATGATTAACCACCTATTGTTGGATAGCAAGCAAGTGAGTTCGTTGCTAAGTTCGCAACCAACAGATATGAACACTGTTTGGCAGGCGGCTACGGCGCTGCAGTTTAAGGAAAATTCCCCAGAGCTAGACGGCGCCGCTTTGATTGGCGGATTGATCTTAAGTTCCGAGCCTGCCAAGAAGTACTTGGCAACAATCAATCTGAAAGAAGAGGAGATTGGTGAAGCGTGCAGCTGGAGCCAGCGATTGGCTAAATTTATTAGTCAGCCTCGGCCGTATTTTGGCGGTATCGGGCGCGATTGGGCGGCCGGCTTCACCCCGGTTCTTGATCAATTTGGGCAGAATATTAGTAGGTTCATAGAAGCCGGTGGCGGCCACTTCCATACACTGGCTCATGCCGACGTGTTGGACGGGGTCGTTCACAATCTTAGCCAAGGCTCGGGCGGCGTAGCCCTGGTTGGGCCAACCGGGGCTGGCAAGACCGGGCTGGCTTATGCGCTAGCACAACGATTACTGGAGGGGCACGACGAAGCGCTGCGCTATAACCAACTAATCAGTCTTAATGCGTCATCAATCCTATCAGCATCGGGTGCTGAGCTGGAAAAAATAATCCTAACATTGTTTGGCGAAGCTTCGCATGCTGGTAATATCATCATTTTCCTAGATGAAGCCAGTCTGTTTTTCGGCAAGGGCGTCGGTGCTTTTGATATGAGCCAGGTACTTCTTCCGGTAATGCAAAACCGCTCGGTCAAAATAGTTGCAGCCTTTACGCCCAATGACTGGCAAGCTCTGCGGGCTTCAAATGAGTCCTTGGCAGCTCAACTGGCAGTTATCAATGTTAATGAGCCAAGTCCTGAAGTAACCATGAATATCCTCGAGGATACCGCGTTGACCCTGGAAGCTCGTGATGGCCTGCTGGTTACTTATCAGGCGGTGCGGGAGGCTTATCGCCTATCAGGACAGTACTCGCAGGAGCTGGCTTATCCCGGTAGGGCTATCGACATGCTCGAGCAGGCTATACCTTACGCTGAAAATAAAATCCTGACAGCTGAGTCCGTGCAGTCGGCGGTAGAAAAGACCAAAGGCGTCAAAGTCAGTAAAGCTGAAGCCGTGGAAGTCGATGTTCTGCTAAATCTAGAAGATCGTATCCACCAACGGATGATTAACCAAGAACCGGCGGTTAAAGTTATTGCGGCGGCGCTGAGGCGCGGACGAGCCGGGGTGGCTAACCCTAATCGCCCAACCGGCAGCTTTTTATTCCTAGGCCCAACCGGTGTCGGTAAAACCGAGCTGGCCCGGTCGTTAGCGGCCACCTATTTCGGTAATGTAAAGCAGATGATTAGACTCGACATGACCGAATATCAGCAGGCTGAAGACGTCTCGCGCCTTCTTGAGGCTGGCGGCGATATTAATAAAAGCCTTATCCTATCGATTCGCCAGCAGCCTTTTTCAGTCATCTTGCTCGACGAGGTTGAGAAAGCTCACCTAAATATCCTCAATCTGCTGCTTCAGCTATTAGATGAAGGCCAGCTAACTGATCAGACCGGTAAGCCAGCATCATTTAAGAACGCCATTATTATCGCTACCAGTAACGCCGGCTCAGCCGATATAACCCAGCGCGTGGCGGCCGGCGATAACTTACAAAATTTTGAGCGGCCGCTGGTAGACAAATTAATCGCTGATGGCTTGTTTAAGGCCGAATTGGTCAATCGTTTTGATGAAGTCGTACTGTTCAGGCCCCTTAATCAAGAAGAACTCACTCGAATAGCCATGTTGATGATTGAAGAAGTTAACAGAACACTGGCCAACCAGAATGTGAAGGTACAGCTGACTGAAGCTGCCCTGGCAGAAATAGTCCAAACCGGCTACGACCCTCAATTCGGTGCCCGGCCAATGCGCCGAGTCATCCAAAATATGGTCGAGGATGCTGTGGCGACCCGTATCTTGGGCGGCCAAGCCGAGGCCGGAACAGTCATCACCCTAGATGCTAAAGACTTAGCTCCAAATCAGTAGGGTATAATAGTTATCCATGGAAAGGCCCGTAATTGAGGCCGAAGGCGTTACTAAGCGCTTCGGCAAATTAACTGCAGTTGATGATATCAGCTTCAAAGTCCAGGCTGGTGAGATTTTCGCATTTCTGGGCCCTAATGGTGCCGGTAAATCTACCACAATCAAAATGCTTACCACAATGCTGCGGCCTACTAGTGGCAAGCTGCACCTGGCCGGCTTTAATGTAACAAAAGATCAAGCCTCGGTCCGCCAAAACCTTGGTATTGTTTTCCAGGACCCGAGCTTGGACGAGGAGCTATCGGCTAAAGAAAATATGGAGCTTCATGCTGCTCTTTATCACGTTCCTAAAGATGAGCAGGGTAAGCGCATTGATGATCTTCTAAAACTGGTTGGGCTACATGAGAGAAAAGACAGCTATATTAAGACGTTTTCAGGTGGAATGCGCCGCCGGCTGGAAATTGCCCGAGGCCTACTTCATCACCCTAAAGTACTGTTTTTGGATGAGCCAACCCTGGGCTTGGATACCCAAACCCGGAATGTCCTTTGGGAATATGTAAAAAAACTATCCAAGACCGAAGGTATGACGATTTTCTTCACAACCCATTATCTGGATGAAGCCGAAGAAGTAGCCGAGCGGATTGCCATCATAGACCACGGCAAGATCATAGCCACTGGCACAGCCGCTGAGCTGGCCAAAAAGACCAAGACCAAGAACCTGGAGCAGGCATATCTGAAACTGACCGGCGATAGCATCCGGGACGAAGACAATAAAGGCAATGACGGGCTGAATATGCGCACCGCTATGCGAAATAGGAGTTTCCGGTAATGCGGGTGCTTCTAGTTCTCTGGCTCCGGCACATCCGGCGTTACCTTCGAAGCCGCTCGCGCATTATCGGTTCTATCGGCCAGCCACTGCTGTTTTTGCTTGCTCTGGGTTACGGCCTGGGTGCGGTTTTTGAGCGAGCCGGGCAAGGTGATTACCTCGAGTTCTTGGTACCAGGTATTTTGATGCAAACCATCTTATTCTCTTCGATTTTCTTCGGGGCAATCATTATTTTCGACCGCCGCTTCGGTTTCCTATCGGAACTGCTGGTAGCGCCTGTCTCACGGCTCAAGATTCTTCTAGGCACCTCTTTGGGCGGTGCGACTATATCTCTTATCCAGGCCATCATGGTGCTGGTTATTTCGATGTTTTTGGGCTTTTCAGCGCAAAGCATCATCGCAATACTGGCGGCAGTATTAATTATGTCGGTTCTTTCACTGGCCTTGACAAGCTTCGGTGTAGGGCTAGCGGCATCGGTGGAGGATTTCCAGGGCTTCCAAGCCATAAACAGTTTCGTGATGTTCCCGCTATTCTTCCTTTCCAATGCCCTTTATCCGCTGGATAGCGCACCGGATGTGCTGCGCATCCTGGCGTCGCTTAATCCCTTAACTTACGCGGTGGACGGCCTGCGGTATGTGCTGATTGGCCAAAGCCACTTTTCGATTGCGCTGGATATGCTAGTCCTGCTGGCTACTCTGGTAGTCACGGTTTTCTTTGCGGTGCGGCAATTCAACCGCATCCAGATATAAAATTGACTTTATAAGCTAAACATTATAAAATAACAGAGAGCGGTGAGGTGTCTGGGATACCTGGCCGTTTGTTGTTTCAGCGCTTCATTTCAGATCGGGAGGGTGGGCCTACTCGACTGGAAGGAGAGAGATGTCTGTCGTCAGAATCGTGAGCGCCTCGGTGCTCTTAGCTCTGTTGGTGGTGGCATTCGCTACCCCGCAAGCTTCGGCTTCCGGCGCCCAGCCTCAGAAGAAGTTCGTCTGGAGCTGGGAAGGGGATGTCACCATCTACCTCGACAAGGATGAGACTGCCTACCTGGCGCTTGGCTCAGCAGCCGTTTCCAGGTTCGCAGCTTGGCTGCCGCCACCCATCAACTACTGGATCTCTGGGTCGGCAGCTTTGCTTACCGCGTATGCCGCTAAGGCGGTGGTGGACCGCAAGTGCATGAAGATCAAGCTCACACCACCGATCAAGACGCTTCTCGTCTTCTGGCGAGATCGCCGCGTCGTCAAGCCCGGCAAATACAGTCCGAAAGACGAGAAGTACGGGAGGTACTGCCGATGATCGTTGCACTCACCCAGTACGAATGGCGTTTGCTCATCGTTGCGGTAGCACTCGCCCTTCTCGTGTCGACCGCGGTCTACTTCTACCGCAACCGAAAGCGCTGATCGCTCGACGGGGTTGGGTCCGGCTTCGTGCCGGGCCCAACCCCTTTCTTTTTTTATTGAAAGTTGGATAATAGCTCACATGGGTTTGTATAGAGATAATCGGACAAATTATCAGCTGCTCATTGGAGTAATCATCGCCATTTTTATAGGTTCAGCAGCTGCGGGTGCTGCTGGAGGATTAACTTCCTACCAAACCTCGGGCAACAATGCTGGCGCTAGTACCGCTCCGGCTAGCATTGAGCGGTTATATACTAACAATGCCAATCAGTCCCCAGGCGAACTTAGCTCACCGTCGCAGAGCGGCCAGCCGTCTGGAGTACCAGCCGGCGTGTACGACCCTTCTCAAATTGTGTTTCCATCTCCAGAACCTGCGCCGAGCCCGGTGCCGTCACCGATTGAAGTCAAGCCAATCAGCCGATGCCCATATATCCCCCTTAGCGAGATGCCGTGTACTTATTACTGCCCCGATGCCGCAAATCTCTCGCCAAGCTCAATCTGCCACCCCTGCAACCCCGGCTCCATGACTCAAGTAGTCTGTGTTGACGGGCAGGAAGTCTTTTAGCAACATCAAACGAATATGCCGCTTGAAGTCAGCTTTACCAATGGGAACGGCTCTGAGCCGACAACTCACGAGATACCAACCGGCAGAGTTTGTGCCTTGCCCGAAATATATAGCGACGGAGAGCTTACCAAGATCTTGATTGACTCCACGACAGAGGGTCTGCAGCTTGCCAGGCTTAGACTCCAAGAACCTGACCCAGTGGCTTTAATCAGAAAGGCCGAAAGGTGCCAGGTGCGTAATGGCTATCCCGAAGCAAGTATTAGGAATATTGGAGTAGTGACAATGTCTGGGGAGTTCAGAATGGATCTTACGGACGAAAATGGTCACCCGAATGGTCAACTGGTGGTAAAAGATGTCGCAGAGATTATCAACGACAGACATCAACCACCGGAGGAACCATCATGGCGCAGAGTTACGGCTGTTGGTAGTGCAGCGCTAGTTTGTGTTTTGGTATCGAATCTAGAACAGCATGTTATTAAGCCCGAATGGGGTCGGATTATTGATAAAACCGCCCAAGCTATATCCGATTACGCGCGGCTTCCCTAAAAACAAAACAGTCCATCGTTGCCTAGACGGTGGACTGATTGGGCTGGTTGCAAATACGGCCATACGCCATAGAATTCCTTTGGTATTTAGCGCCAGGCCGGCGCTTGTATGGCCATTCTTCCCCTTGCCTCAGCCGAGGCGCAACCGGCTTGCGGCTGGTTGCTCGATATCGTCGGGAAGACTTCCGCAAGACTAGTGCTGCCAATGTTTCGAAACCACCGGCAATCTATGAGAGTGCAGATTTTTTGCGACTTGAGCTAGTATGTGCGCTACCAGAAAAGGAGCAAACATACCGGGCACCTCCTGGTGTCCACTCCAGAATAGGGCTTTGGGAACTAGATCGTCAACAGTTGGGCACGATTTTACAACATAATCTAAGCATAAGCGCAAGTAGATGTACGTTGGTATAATCGTAATAGCGATGATAAAAGCCATAATTGGTTTGATTGTAGCCGGGATGATAGCCGGTGGGGTGTATTACTTCGCGGTTTATGATTCTAAAGCTGACCAAGCTGAGCAAACAGGAGAACAGATACAGGATTCGCTCGATGCTATAGAAGGTGCAAACGATGCCGTCCAACAACAGACCGACCGAGCTGATCAGATCCAACAAGAAGCCCAAAAACAAGTGGAGCAGCAGACTCAAAACCCCTACGATTATTAATTGCTCATGCTTGCATCGGGGCAGGGGTCGGGTCATTATTCATTGGTGAAAACAACAGGTGAACAATTCTTGGGTGCCGATAATTTGGAGAAAGAATCTCCGAAACTGTCCGAGCTATTTGCGCGGCGTGAAACGCTAAAAGCATTGCGTAGCATGAAAAAAGGAAGTGTTGAGCGGACCGTTGATGCGCTGCAAGAGCGTGAGGATGAATTACTTCACCTTGAGGCAGATGTTTTAGAAGCAGACGAGACGTATAGGCAGGCACTAGCCTCCGAGGCCGAAGATGGGTGAGCACGAAAAGCCCAAGCAGCCCACGGCGCTAGAAAAACGCTTGGCTGAAGAGCAAGCGAAGGTTGATGGCTACGACGAGGTAGTCGAGGTGCTTGAAGAGGCCCTTGAAGATGCACGGGAGCTAAGAGACGAACATCAACGATCCGTAGACCTGATAAAAACGTGGCGTTATGCAGGACCGCCTGAAGATCCTGAGTTATAATTTGGATTATAAGGAGAGAATATGGCAAATAATCAAGTAGATACTAGTGGTTTTCAGTACGGCGGCGTAGCCTTTGTCGGTTGTGCGGCCATCGGCGCCGGCATTGGGCTATTAAACGATGAAATCGTAGCTGGCATATTGATCGGCGCCGGTGTCGGCTTCGTGCTGATGGCTATGATCGCTGCTGCGGCCAGGAAGTGATCCTAAGATGGAAGCTGAATCTGACCCGATTCTCTGGGTTGAAAGGACCGATCCGGTCGAAGAACTGGAGACTGAGCTTATAAGAATTAATACTAGCGTCGCGCTTAGCAGATCATTTGAGCGTTTTGCCGGGAGTAGCGGTGGCCCTAAGCCGGAGCAGGTAGAAAAACTCGGCAACCTTTTGGCAGCCAGAGAGACATTGGTAACCTGGCTTAATATGCCAACAAACATCAGGCTGGGCGTTGATGAACTATTCACCGATACAACATAGTTGACAAAAGTTATAATTTAGAGTATTATTGCGCCAAAGGGTAAGGCGTAAGCCTTTCGTTCGGTGGGCAAATATTAACTGAAGTCCGAGAGGACTTCGGACTAAGTATGGAGTAAGAAATTCTATGAGCAAGTTTATTAATCGATACACCATCAGTGGGCTGTTGATCATAGCAGTTCTGGCAGGTCTGGCTATCCCCAAGATAACCGCTCAAGACGAGCCTGGTGTAACGCTAAGCACCTCTGTTACACGAGGTGAGCAAGGCCCAGCTGGTCCAAATGGCCCAATGGGTCCCCAAGGCCCGCAAGGAACTCAAGGCATAGCTGGAGTAACCGGCTTAACTGGTGCGCAGGGCCTACAAGGCCTTACCGGCTTGACTGGTCTAACCGGCCCACAGGGTGACATTGGCCCCCAAGGCCCACAAGGCATCCAAGGAATACAGGGCGAAGTTGGCCTAACCGGCCTTACTGGTGCCCAAGGCCCTCAAGGTGAAACCGGTCTAACCGGTCCCCAAGGTCCTATAGGTGTTAATGGTATCCAGGGACCACAAGGTGCACCAGGCAATACGGGTGCTCAGGGCCCACAGGGTGACACTGGCGCGCAAGGCCCTCAAGGAGTTCAAGGTGAAACCGGTGCGACTGGTTCACAAGGACCCCAAGGAGACACTGGTGCCCAGGGTCCTCAAGGGGACACTGGTCCACAAGGGATCCAGGGTGAAATTGGCTTGACTGGCCCACAGGGCCCACAAGGTGTTATTGGCCTAACTGGCCCGGAAGGCCCACAAGGTATTCAGGGAGTCCAAGGTCCCGAAGGCCCGCAAGGTATTCAAGGCCCGGTGGGCGCGCAAGGCCTGCAAGGAACCATGGGCCCCCAAGGCCTGCAAGGCCCTAAAGGTGATAAGGGTGACACTGGTAACACCGGTCCACAAGGACCAGTAGGCCCAGTTGGCCCGCAGGGCCCACAAGGTCCAGCCGGCCCAAGCGGCTCTACTCGCGTAGTTGGCACGGCTGTTAGCACTACAAGCAGCACCAATGACGCAGGCGACCAGATCTTAGCTACGGCTAGCTGTGCAGCAGGAAAAGTCTTGCTGGGTGGTGGATATCAAATTTCCACAACCAGCTCTTCCGACAGAAGCCGGGTTGATGTGTACGGTTCTTATCCAAGCACGACTTCGGTTTGGACTGTTAACCTAAACATACTTTCAGATTTGAGCGGAACGGCTACCATTACTCCGTACGCTCTCTGCAGCCTCTAAACTAAAAAAACCAAATACAGCAAGACCCCGCTCTTTTGAGCGGGGTCTTTTGTTAGCTGTTATTTTTTGGCTTTTTTGGCGGGGGCTTGGGGCGTCTTGGCAGCTGGCTTCTTGTTGCCAGCCAGCAAATAACCCATTAGCAGCCCGAGTGCTAAAGCTGCGATAGTGAATATCCAGAGCTCTAGCGAATCGCTATCTGCCTCAACATCCCCCTGGGCAAAATTAAACATAAGCAATAGTATACCTTAAGCGCTGATGTAAGTTAAAACCTCGTAAACAAAGTAGGCAGGCCAAACTAGCGCTTTAAGCAGTGCTACCAAGATCTCACCGAAGCCGTCAGCCAACTTGACGTAGTAAATTGCCGCGCCAATCAAGCCCAAGCAGTAGGTTAGGCCAACTGCATCACTACCTTGTTTTTTAACGGCTGTTTTCACTTCCTTTTTATCTTTAGCCATGATTCAATTCCTTTGCCTGTCGGGTTTTTATAAGATATTCGGCAGGTTCTATCTATAATTATCCACCAAATTGATAAAAAAGCGGTATAATTTGCCCAAGTAGGAAATTTATGTCCGAGTTGCCTGAACGACTGTATCCAAGAGAGGACAACCAACCCAGATGGGATCTGGTCATCGACGACGAGGTCTTTACCTTAACTTGGGAAAATACTTGGATTCGTTTTCACCGAACCGGTATCCCAGAATTTGACGAAGGACTAAAAGAGTTAGATCACGTTCTTCATAAATGCGGCGTGGACGATGAAGGGTATGCAACCTTTAGGGTCTGGCCGTTCGAGCGGGTGGATGCTGAGTGCAGAAGCTTTCTTCTGCAAAATGGCTTTGAATATTCAGAGCGTCCCATTCCGGAAGATTATATTCTTCAGTTCGTCGCAATCCATGAAGCGGCAAAAATGCCCGATGCGATAGGGCCCGATTTTGCGGATCAAGTAAAACCCAGATCAGAATTGAGTTAATATGTCACTGGAATTCCCAAAGAGTGAGCCTGGAAAAGGGGAAACAGGTGTTGAGATTATCGATATTCAATTACCGGCGGATATAGATCCTGCCTGGTGTGCGGATTTCAATGTTGATTATGGCCATGGCCGGATGAGTACGACTGTGTGGGCTGTCAAGTACGACTTTGAGGCCTGGATCAACGGCCACGACAACTTGCGTAGTCGCAAGAGCTACCACCCGGTTTGGCTAGGCATCGACGGAGATGACCCGGTACAAATTCGGGGACTAATTTCACGCGTCGGGATGCGCCAAGATCCACATTCTTACGCCAGCTCCTTCCAGCCCTATATCGGTCTTACACAAGTGGAAGATGTGGGTGAAAATATGCCACTTTATTATCATCCCGACCAGGAATTCATAGTTTCACTTGAGAATTGTGACCAACTCATCCTCCACTCAAACGGCATTCAATCTGCGTTATAACCTCCCAGAGGGAATGCTTGACTAGTTAAGTATTTTAGTTGAATTCGATGCGTTCGTTGGACTGTAAAACTTCTTCAGGAGCGTCTTCGCCACAGTGTAATCGTCCGGTGCTCAAATCAACCTCCATGCTGCCGCAGATAGCGCAACCGTAGGTTCTAGCAACCCTCAGGCTTTTATCGACCATCTCTGTTTGCAACTGTGTCATAGCTAGTTGGGCAGTATCAGAAAGCTGCTCACTCTCAGTTTCTTCAGCCGTAATTTCATCCACTCTATCAATCGCCCAGCCAAACACCTCGACAATTTCGCGGTTCGGACACCTCTCGTGCATGCCAGACCATCATACACCCAGCCTTGTCACCGAAACCTGCACATTCTTCGGGCTATATTCTTTTTGGCATCAGGGGTATAATTTGCGGTAAGGATTAAAAGATGGCAGAAGTACTACCTGAAAGAGCAGAGGCGCCAGTGGATAATGTGCTTGCTGTTTGCGAAGACGCCTTCAGTCGAGCATATCAAGCCGAGTTCTCCCTAAGCGAAACCGAACCAGGCGGTCACTTCGTAGTGTGCGAAGCCGGCATGAAAGAACGGATTCGCTTGCGCACGACACAAGAACATCTTGACGTCAACCTAGAACGGCTTACGCTTTATTCAAATCGTGCTGATTCTTGGTGGGTGGCATTTTGGATAAACCAAATTGACCGCCGACCTCCCGACGAAGTCGGCTCCCATCCACCAAGATTGTCTGCTCACACCAACGATCCGATAAATATTTTCAGGGCAGGGCAAGATGGCGACGACTTCGAACCTATCTCATTGGAAGATGCGGCATCGGTCAGAGCACTGATCAGCGGCGGCCAGCCAATCAAAATCACCCCCATCAGCGATCCATATTTCTAGACCATACACCGCTCGCCCATTGAACTCAATCTGTTCAACCGGACCAAAACCCCTAACGCTGTATTCTTCCCAAGAGCAAATGGCAAGGCTCGGGCAGTGGTGGCTTGTTATAATTTTAGTTATAACGGATGAGGTGGGGGAAGTAGGAGGAGATGGAGTGTTAAGAAAGATTGTGAAAATTGGTAATTCAGAGGGCGTCACTATACCGGCGCGAGTTATGAGGGGCCATAAACTGCAAGTCGGCGATAAGATTGATGTGCGTTTCACCACTAAGATTGGCAATACTGCCGATCAAGAGGTAATCGAAGCGGCACTGCAAATCCTCAAGCGCTACAAAAAAGATTTCACCGGCTTGGCCAAACGTTAATCAATAACGTTTGTTATAACAGAAGTTATAACAAACAACGTGTAGTATTTGGAATGTGCATAACAAACGACCCCGGCCAGCGGGGTCTCGGGGGCCTGACGGCCATTTTTTTGGGCGCACCCGCTGTTGATTCTGGCGAGCTTTAGGCAACTCTTTGGATTTACGTTTAGGCTCTCTCGTGCTTGCAGTCTATAAACTGCTGGACGGTGCGCTCTTAGATAATATCAAATCCACACACGTTATAATAAAAGTTATAACATGTGGGGAGAAGTAAAGTGGGAAAGGAGAATGCTTGACTAGATATTATAATATTATTATAATGTATGCGTGGTACGAAAAGTTATAAAAATCGGTGACTCGCTAGGTGTAACTATTCCTAAAAGTCGGGTTAGTGAACTCAAGCTCTTACCAGGTGACGAAGTTGAGTTTACCGTTCATAAGAAACATTCCAGGTTGGACAAGCACGAACAGTTGCTTAAAGATTTGGAATTGTTCATGGACACCCACGACCAAGACCTCAAAAACCTAGCCAAGCGTTAATGAGGTATTTGGATGCAGAAGAAATTCTGTTGATTCACCATAGGCTCATTGAGAGATACGGCGGATTGCATGGTATACGTGATTTAGAGCGTCTAAAATCAGCAGCCGTTGTGCCTTCACAAGCGGTTTTTGGCCAAGAGCAGTACCCGGATATCTGGCAAAAAGCGGCGGTATATGCCAGAAACATCATCTTAGACCACCCATTCTTTGACGGTAACAAAAGGACCGGCATAACCGCTGCGGCCATGTTCCTAAAAAAGAATAAGTTTGAATTTCGGGCAAAAAAGAGTGAGTTAGAGGATTTTGCGGTGCATATTGCCACCAAAAACCCAGAAATTGGCGAAATCGCCGCTTGGCTCAAAACCCATGCCAAGAAGAAGTAAAATTGCCTCTGTAATTCAATTGGATAGAAACTGCCGATTCTAGCGGCAGAGCTGTAGGTTCGAATCCTACCAGAGGCACCAAAAAGTCAATAGACACCTAGCCCTAACCACACGTCCAAAACCCCTAACGCTGTATTCTTCCCTCCAACAAAGCTATAATTCCCCCAGAACGGAGCTCCAGTGTCATTGTCTATTTCTGAGCTAAAACAAAAATGGGAAAAAGATAAAGACTTTTACCGAAGTGCGGAAGTTGGGAGTGGAACGCAAAAATTTGTAAAAAAGGTACTCAATTCAGCCGAAGTATTCAACCTAGAAGAGGGTAATCTATCTACTGAGCTTGAAAGTCGCAGTAGCGAGTTTACTGAGGAAACAAAAACAAATAAATCGAGGAGAGCAGATGTAGTTATTTACATAAATCAGGATATCGTAATTCCAGTTGAAGTAGAAAAGTATGGTAGCATAGCGGCTGGCGAAGATCAGCTAAAAAATTACCAAGCCGATCTTGAAAAACAATACGGCGTTCTCACGGATGGCAATGAATGGCGCTTCTACAATAATAATTTTTATAGAACCTTTACTATTGAAGAAATTCTTAATGAGACTGAGCTACTCCTAACATTTTGGGCGAGCTATATACGGCCAAAAAACTACTATGTTAATTTCTTTGAACCTCTGGGGCAACAAAAACCCTTTGAACAAGCCCACCACTTAGCTGTTGAGGACAATCGTGAGCTTTTTTTTAAGGACATAACTCATTTAATCAAAACATTTAATAAAAAACTTAATATTAGTGGTTACCTGGCGGGCATTGACGAAAAGTTAATACCAAAAAAATCTGTAGAACTAAGTTATGCTTACATAATTCAATTCATACTATATAAAACCCTAGTCGATAATGAGTTTGGCAGTTTCAAAAACGAATTCCAGGACAGAACGGATGCAGTAAAAGAGGCACTTAAAAATAGCTCATATAAAGAGGCTCTGTCGACAATTCGTGGCATCAGTAACCAAATATCGCAAAAAATTTATCGTCCGTTCGCTAAAGAACAAGAACTCATTAACGAAAAACTTAACGTGATAATTGATTCACCCAAAGCCGAGTTATCAGAAGTTGAGGCTTGGCTTGATGTTTTTGTGTTTGTTAAGAAGTACGATTTTGCGAATGTCAAAAACGATATTTTCGGGTACATATACGAAAATTATCTTAAAGCCTTGTATAGCGATGAACAAAAAGGTCAATATTTTACTGATCCTGCCGTGGTTAATTTCATGCTAGACGAAATCGGATACACGTCTGAAAAGATCAACAACAAATATGAAGAAGATCCGTCAAGTATCTCAATTATTGATCCAAGCTGTGGCAGCGGAACGTTCTTATACTCAGCTACAGACCGTATTGCTGAAGCATTCAATGAGAATGGTGAAGCTAGCGCTAAGCTAATTGAGGACATTGTAAATAAGAATGTTTTCGGCCTCGATATAGAGGAGTTCCCACTCTACCTAGCTGAGATGAACATACTCATGAGGCTGCTTCCATTTGTCGTAAACGAGCGCTACAACAACCCTATTGATAAAAGGATAAAGGTCTTTTGGACTAAAGATAGCCTCGCAGAATTTCAGGACACAGAATTACGAAACACCCTAACAGACTATTCGACATCTCATCAAAAGGCTGGACTTGCCGAGAATATGTCAATCTTTGGAGAAATGAGTAAAAAGATTAATTTTGGATATATAAGCTATGTGCGAGATGAAGACGACCTAGCCGATATGAAGCGTAGCCTCGAAGGAACTATCGATAAACGTCAGCGGTTTGACTTTGTAGTCGGCAACCCGCCATACATATCTTATCTTGAGTGTGCGAAACAAAAGCTACCGATCTTCGAAATGATAAAGGCGAAGGAGGTCTCTCTAAACAACATATATGGGATGAATTTACACAGTGTCCCAAGGTATGAGAAAAAGTACGCACCCACACCAAATTTATACGCATTTTTTATATCCCTTGGTGGATCTCTTCTTAAGGATGGAGGCAAGTTGTGCTTTATTATTCCTCAAACGGTTCTTTTGAGCAGTGCACTTGATGTCGTTCGATATCACCTAGCTAAGTTTACTCAGATAGAGAAGATAATTACTTTTGAAGAAAGGCTATTTGTGAATCGTGGGATAAGTCAAAACAAGTTGATCCCCACCTCAAGCTTAATAATTGTTTTCAAAAAAGGTCTGGCTGCTTCTTCACACAGTATAAACATAGAACATTACAAAGATGCAAAAACAAAGTTCGGCAAGAAGATAGAGCAAAAAAAACTTGTTGGACGAATAGAAAACTGGAATTTCCTGATTCATGATGAACGAAGCAATGCCCTCCACGATAAATACAGAGACATCAACGATACCATAGGCTTCTACTCAGACCATAAGCTAGCCGAGCACTATTTTTCCGATCGATTCTATTTCGATAGGGGCTTCAAATATCCTCAGTCAGCTGTTGCGGAGAAACATCATACTGGAAACGACCATTATGCAATTCCCAAATTAGACTCCAGGTTATACTCATGTGCAATAACTCCAAAAATCATTGCTGCTTCAAAACTTGACGTACCTCACGGGAGTCAAGGGCTAGCCATTTATGACGCAAGGTATAAGCTAGCTTGGCCATATATGAACCCGAAGAGGTTCTTCTTCTGCGATAAAAGAGTGATGTTCAACTTTAACCAGGTCGTAATTGCATCTAACCATCGTAAGGAGATGCTTTATCTATTCGCATTATTAAACTCGGCAATGAGTTCATGGATACTAGACTTCAATCTCAGAAGTCCCGCCGAGAAGGATGTTTTAGTTGGTATTAAAGCCATAAAGTCTTATATACGAACTCCCAAAATTACAGAACATACTAAGCCAATCAAAGACGAGATTATTAAACATTCGGACACAATGCTTAATTGCGAAAAGCATAATTTATCGGATTTTGTAAACTTCAGCCAACTTATGCAGCAGAGATTTGACTCCGTTGATGTAGTAGGCCACAGCTTGAAACTTACCCGCAATAAGGAAGATGTGCTGCTACCTATAGAAAGCTCAGCCGAAATCATAAAGAAAGTTGTCTCAGGCACTAAACCTGGCGTTGAAATCGTCCTTTCCGACCTCAAGAGCTTACCCATTGTGGATCTAGACAAACAGCGACTTATTAAAGAAGAAATTGATAGGCTATTTTATAAACTCTACAATTTAAGCCCTGAAGAGGTCTCACTTGTCAAAAGCCACAACCAATAACCCTTTTCTGCCCCCGGGCGTATAATTCGGGATATGGCCGAGATGAAGGATATGTACAAGCTAGTTAAATATATCGACACTGACCAATACCAGGAATTGATAGACAGTAACAGCTTTCAGAATCATGGGGAGGGACTTCAAGCTTTGCGTGATGGCTACAGGAAACGCAGATTGTGGCTAAGAGCAAGTGATTTTAAGATAGCTAAGATTTTTCGCAACGCAAAGGAGCACGGTTATGTCGACTGGCTGGAGCAGAAGAGCGGTAAATTAGTTGTCACTTCAAAAGGGAGACATCTGCTAGGTAAGAAGTTCTATTTTTATCGCGCTGGATTAGTGGATGATTCACTGAAGGCGTACGGGCGGTCACAACGCTTTTACGCAGGAATAGGAATTGGTGCGATTGGCTTAATAGTCGTCCAAATAGCCGCGCAAGTTATAAGGAACTTGCTGTAAAGCTATAGGTTTACCAAGTGCCTGACTTGTTAAGTACTTAGTTGGATAGTTGACATACCACTAGCACTCTGCTATCATGAGTGCTAACGACTTTATTAACTTTTAACAAAGCCGCCAAAATAAATACCTAAAACAAACGGGGTATTAGTAACTAGGAGGTTTGATATGACTCTCACGAGTGAGGATATCATAGCAGTTTGGGCTAAGGGTTTTGCCGTGGGCGACAACGATCCGGGTAAATGGCGTAAAGATAAATGTGGGGCTTGGATGCAGTTTTCAAAATATGGAAACCGTGACTCAGACTATGGTTGGGAGGTTGACCATATTATTCCGGGCGATGACAATAGTCCATCCAATCTACGCCCACTTCAGTGGGTTAACAACGTTGAAAAATCAGACGGGCGATTGACTTGCCCGATGATCGCTCAAGACACACATAATGTGCGGAAGAACTGGTAATGGGAAAACGAGATATCATAAAAATCCACGGCAAGCACTATTACGCTGAGCGAAATAGGAAGGGTCAGTTTACAGACATAACAAATATCGCTAAGTCTATAAAAGCTGACTCAAAAAAGAGTAACGCGCGAACCGTGACCAAGGGACATGGCCATCTTGGCGACCTAAAGCGCAAGAGATAGATCCAGGCTGGATAAAGGACAATGCTTGACTTGTTAAGTAATAAAACCCTTATGCTTGCAAGCACGCCCTAACAGAGATATGCTGAATTGTAGTGTGTTTTAGTGCGGTTGGGGCGCTACAAAATATCAAAACCGCAGAAGTCTTTAGGAATGCCACAGTTACGAAGATATATGTGTCTCGGTTGTGGAAATCAGTTTGAGGCCCAAGTGCTATCGCACGACGAGCTAGACCGTGATGGCGACGGCATCGGCTGCGAATAACCTACCCTCGAAAACCACAACCAAGCATGAGAGGTTTGCAAATATTTACTAATTATTGTAAAGAAGTTAAAATGAATACGGATGGGCACGAGGTATGATGTGTCTTAGGTTAAGGCGCCAATGCTGTGGCCTACACAAGAAATGTCCGCTATAATAGAGGTGGAAGTAATAGAAAGGGGGCCGTTCTGGGAAATTCTCAAAGGGCTCTCAACCTACAAGACAAAGATCAACTCGCAAGATTTAGTGAGTGCAATAAGGCTCGTTTGAGTTTTGATTTGATATTGAAAAAAGCTGTAGGAGCAAAGAAATGAGTTGGTTAACCGCAATTAAGACTAGTCTTATGGGTCACAGAGTAGACCCGGAGCTAGTTAATGCCTATAAATCCGCTATTCCATCTACAGTTGATGTGCAAATCAATGTGAGCGGCGATTCTTATATTGCAACGGTTAAGTCAGTAGAAAATGAGAAACTGCCAAAGGAGACTTTTTTAATAACGGAAGCACAGTCTCAAGATGAATTGGTAAATATGGTGAATGATTTAATTTTCTCGTATAAGAATATCCCTGTGCAGTACAGACCTTTTTATAAGCAAGTATTGAGACCAGTGGGTAGCGTTGCTAAGACTGAAAATCTCAAGCTGGTGAAAGCCGCTTGATGAAATGCCGTTCTATAAGCCCTCAAGTCAGAAAAAGTTAAAGAAATTCTTCAAAAAGCACAACTTTACTCTTGAAGAGGGTGGAGACCACTGTAAAGCCTATCATAATCCTAGCGGCGTTAGATTTGATTTTCCGAGACACAACACCATTTCAAGCGGCGTTACCAAGAAAATATGCGATAGACTCATTGCCTTAGGTTACGAAGAGGCTGAGGTCAATAAAATACTTAAATAATTCGTCTAAATATCAAGTCAAACACTACGGATTGTCATAATTAAGTGGCGGTCAAAATACTTGACCCCAGCCTTAAAACTTGAAGGCTCCACAATCTGATTGCAGACTGCTTAGGCTCAGGTTTTAAAGCGGGGCGCGGCTAGTCAAGTATTTTTAACTTGGGTTCAGGCATCGGCTTTTTCCTGATTCCAGCCTCGGGGAAACCCCATTGCACAATTACCACTCTTATGATATAAAATGCATATGTCAGACAGATTGCCAAAAAGGGGCTACTTGGATTTCGAATTGGAGAAAATTTTGGCTGAATCCTACAGGCGGGATAAGGCCCAGATAGTCTATGAGGATATTAAAAGACTGATGGTGGATTTTGGGTATTTCAATGAAAGTTACACACACCGACCCTATTCACTACCTGAAGCGAAATGGGACAGACGCGGCAACCGAGTAGGCTTTTGGCTTAATGACCATAATGGTAAAGACCTACCACGAGAGGAGCTAGCGGATATTGATCCCAAGCTCTACCCACTAAGAGTTTTCAGGATTGATATGGTTTATTTGCCAAAGGATGGAGATTATATGACCGTTGCGACCATCAAACCACATGCTGGTGCTGACGCGTCAACCATAGTGAGTGATTATGAGGGCAAAGAATTTAGTGTAGATGAATTGCGGCTGCTTAAAGAGGACATAGAAACCTACCGCGAATTGGTTAAAGTGGGGTTGTCAGTAAATCCTCAGCAGAGCAATACATAACAAGTCAAGTATTTTATTATCATCGGGCATCGGCTAAAACAGAAGTTAGCTATAATTGGGTTATGAAAAATCGGATCGGCGTTTGGGGCGATAGCATCACCTGGGGCGCTAATGACCTAGAGATGGGCGGCTGGGTGGCAAGGCTTAGGAGCTTCATCGACAATGAACACGAGCTAGAGCCTGGAGTTTATAATGTCGGCGTAAGCGGCGATAAAGTAGGGAATGTCCTAAGAAGATTCGGTATGGAATTCGAAGCTAGGCAGTCCGAGACAGTAATTCTGGCTATTGGCATTAATGACAGCCCTCACGATACGCATCCCGAAGGGACTCCCTTGGATGAATTTGAGCGACAGCTTGGTGAGCTAATACAAAAAGCGAAAGCAGGTGCGACAAAGCCAGTTATTTTTGTGGGCCTAACTAGTGTCGATGATGAGCATCCCAAAAACAGCGGTTATAAAAATAGTGAAATTAAAAAATATGACGAAATAGTGAAAAAAGTCACCTCGGGGAGTAAAGTAACCTACCTTGATGTATTCGACCTTATAACCAAAGACGATCTTAAGATGGATGGTTTACACCCCGAAGCCCAAGGACACGAAAAAATCTTCCAAGCTGTCAAAGCAGCCCTCGGCTACTAACCCGGACTCGAGAAAATAGAGGCTGCTGACGGGTCTGGGCATCGGCTTTTTCCTGAAGGTCTCACGTCAAACCAACAGCTTCTTGGCCGAGGACCCGTCTGAAGGAATGAAGACCGACCAGAGGGAGTTCCGCAGGCTGTTGTTGGTTTGACTAGTTGAGCCTATCAAGAAAAAACGCACGCCCAGCGGTTTGCCACACTTTGCCGCCCAAAGTGTGAAAAATTGTATAGTGAAACCATGCAAATCGAATCAAAGATTCGTAGGGCAGAGCGGGAATTAATAAAATTGGACTCCAAATTGGGGGAGCTGATCAAGCTCCAACAACCCCTGTTACACAAACCAAGAACCAACTATTTCCACTCACTGATCCGCTCTATTGTCGGCCAACAAGTAAGTGTGGCTGCGGCGGCTACCATTTTTGGCCGCTTGGAAGCGGCTACCGACATTGACCCCGCCAAAGTCGCCAAATTATCAGAGGAACAGATCAAAGCCGTCGGCCTGTCTCGCCAAAAAGCCGGTTATATAAAGGATTTGGCCCAACACTTCGTTGATAACCCCGAAGTCTATAACCACCTCGGCCAACTATCTGATGAGGAAGTAATCAAAGATTTAACGGCGGTGAAGGGCATAGGTGTTTGGACTGCCCAGATGTTTTTGATGTTCACGCTGGTGCGCCTAGATGTTTTCGCCCCCGACGATATCGGTTTACAACGGGCTATGAAACACCTGTATAGCTGGAAAACTGTACCGAATAGGGACAAGCTAGAGAAAGTTGCTGATAAATGGCGGCCATACCGGACGGTAGCCTGCTGGCACCTATGGCAGTCTTTGCACCCCGCTCAATCTCTTGATACTCCGAAATAGGGATGTTCTCCCTCTGCTTCGCCCAGGAGGTTCTACGGGGCAAGGCAACGAACCGGTTTAGCGTTTCTTCTTACGATGTTTTTGGGTTGCAAAGTAGGCGGTTAGAAGTCCGGCGGCGATACCTATGGCAGCCGCTGAGCCGATAATCTTTGCTTTTCTTTTGCCTTCTTTATCTCGAAGGCGGACCTCGACATCACCGTCGGCAAGTCCTTGGGCGTGCCTAACCCGCCATTCAATTTCATTGTCAAGGTCTTTCTGAAAAATTACGCCATCATTCTTTAGTATCTCGTCATCTGACTCCGGCGGCACACCGCTGATATTCTCACGCATAGCTAGGCAATTATATCACCAGCATGACTCAGCTTTTTAGTTCTGTTAATTTATTAACAGTCCGAACCACCTCGTGAGTTATAATGTGCGAGACAACACTTGGAAGGGAGAGCGGAATCACAAGTCTTGATAGCCGAGCGCGATGGCTAGCTTTTCTAACAGTTATCCTAGGCGATTTGATGATCATTTTAGATGTCACCATTGTCGGTGTGGCACTTCCGTCTATCAGGGATGACCTAGGCTTTTCGGAGGCTTCACTGGCCTGGGTAGTTAATGCCTACTTGCTGACATTTGGTGGTTTTTTGCTGCTGGGCGGCCGGCTGGGTGATATCTTCGGTTACCGCAAACTCTTTGTGATAGGCATCGCTCTCTTT
>Ga0187892_10004874_pt1 | contig 21938 bp, 13 predicted proteins | sample MA1701073metaG_FD_139345 | JGI IMG/M metagenome (GOLD analysis project Ga0187892, IMG submission 139345) | Bio-ooze microbial communities from a basaltic lava cave in the Kipuka Kanohina Cave System on the Island of Hawaii, USA - MA170107-3 metaG ... | reverse complement strand
CTCGCGCCGCTCTTGCGGGGCGGGCGCGCTCCCGTCCGCGACGCGGTCTTCTCCGAGTCCGGGAACTGGCGCGACAAGGCGGTGAAGACCTCTTCGGGCGAGAAGCTCGTCCTCCCGCCGGGACTCTTCCCGCCCGAGATCTTCGACCTCTCGCTCGATCCCGGAGAGGAGAAGGACCTCGCCGCGACGCGCCCCGAGCGCCGCGACGCGCTCGCCGCCGCGGTGGCCGACTTCGCGGGCCCGGTCACCTACGCCTTCCGGCTCGTCGCCGCCGCCGGCGGCCCGCCCGCAACGCTCGACGCGTCCGTCGCCTTCGAGTCCCCGCTCGAAGGGGACGCCGGACACGAGAGGCTCTTGCTCGACGCCGCTCCGGGCGGGAGCGACGAGGCGCGCGTGACGTCGCGCTTCGGCGGCATCTTCCTCCGCGGCCTTTCTCCCGCCGTCCTCGCGGACGCGACGCTCGGCACCGAGAAGCTCCTCGACCACGTCGTGTCCGTCGTCGTCGAGCCGGGCGCGACGGACGACGCGCCCGTCTCGATCCGCCGCGAGCCGGGCGACGGCGCGCGCGGCGAGACGATCGTCGTCTCCGTCCGCCCGTCGCCGGGTGTGGGCGCGATGCTGAAGCTCCGCCTCGGTTCGTCGGGCCGATTCGGAGCGCCCGACCTCTCGGGCGCGCCGGGTTTCGGCTACTCGACCATCGAGGACGGCCGGAGGCTGAGACTCACGGGACGCGCGTCCGGACCCGCGTCGATCCGCGTCCCGCTCGAGCCGCCCGGCGCGCTCGTCGTCGTCGACGGCGCCCGCGGAACGGAGCGGCTCGGCCTCGGCGAGATCGCGGCGGGACCGAAGGAGCGGCCCCCGACGCTCTACGTGCCGCCGACGCTCCTCTCGGCCGGCGGCTCGCCCGACGATCCCCGCCTGCGGGAGGTCCTCGCGCGGCCGGGCCTCCACGCCTGGCGCGAGCCCGGGCGGTTCCGCTTCCAGGGAGGCTCCGAGACCGACCTCGATCCGGCCGAGAGGCGGCGTCTCCTGGAGCTCGGCTACCTCGGAGGCCCGAACAACCGGTAGCGATGCGACCGAAAAGCGTTTCCTTCCGCCGCGCCGCGCCGCTCATCGCGATCCTCCTCGCCGTTCTGGCCGGGCTGTCGTGCGCGCGCCCGGACGGGGAGAGCGCAGGCGCTCCCGCGACGCGCCCCGTCACGCGCCACCTCATCCGCCCTCTCCTCGAGCGCGGCGTCGACGGCGCGTCCCTTCCGGTTCCCGTCCTCCACGATCTCGCGATCGGTCTCGGGTTCCTGAACGACGTCGAGAAGATGTCGCTCCTCGGCGGCCCCGGCGGGTGGTGCCGCGTCGAGCGGGTGGCGGTCCCCGACGGCGCGCGCCTCGCGTTCGACGTCGCGCTGCAGCGACCCGGATGGACGCTCTTTCCGGACGGCGTCGCGATCGAGGTCGAAGCCTCGGGCCACGGGACGGTCCTCGAGGCGCGGATCGACACCGCGCGGAACGAGGCCGACCGGTCGTGGCGGCGCATTTCGGTTGACGTGTCGCTCCTCGCGGGGCGAACGGTCGACCTCACGTTCCGCATCGCGGCCGGGAGCGCGCCCGCTTCGGACGTTCCGACGGTCGCGATCGGCTGGCCGACCCTTGCGGGACGGGAGCCGCGCCCGGCCCGGGCGGCCGCCGCCCGCCGCGCGGCGGGCCCGAACGTGCTCGTCCTCCTCGTCGACGCGCTCCGCGCCGACAGGCTCTCCTGCTACGGCGGCGCGCGCCCGACGAGCCCGGAGATCGACGCGCTCGCGCGCGAGTCCGTCCGCTACGAGAACGCCGTCTCGACCTCGTCGTGGACGACGCCCGCCGTCGCGTCCCTCTTCACCGGGCTCGCGCCCCGGAGCCACGGCGTCGTGTCGACCGTCCGCTCGCGCCTCCCGCTCGAGTGCGAGACGCTCGCCGAGACGTACGCCGCGGCGGGCTACGACACCGCGGCGTTCGTCACGAACCCGATCGTCGACCGCCGCGCGCGCTTCGACCAGGGCTTCGAGTCGTTCGAGCTCCTTCCTCATTTCAAAGCCGAGGACGCGATCGGCTCGTTCCTCGAGTGGCTGGACGGCCTTCCGCCGGGCGCGCGCGCGCCGTTCTTCGCGTACGTCCACTTGATGGATCCGCACGCGCCGTACTCCGCGCCCTCGCCGTTCGGGGGCCGGTTCGATCCCGGCTACGACGGCCCGCTCACGCCGCGCTTCTGGGACGAGACGCGCATCGCCTGGCAGCGCGTGCGGGAGCGGGGCGAGGGCGAGAAGAGGAAGTTCATCGCCGAGCGCATGGGGACGCTTCGAAGCGAGAAGGAGCACTGCTCGCGCGAGTACGACGCCGAGGTGGCGTACATGGACTCCGCCGTGGGCGGGCTCGCGCGGGGGCTCCGCGACAGGGGCCTCCTCGACGAGACCGTTTTCGTCTTCACGGCCGATCACGGCGAGGAGTTCTTCGAGCACGGCCTCCACGGCCACGGGAAAAACCTCCACGACGAGACGATCCGGATCCCGCTCATCATCCGCGCGCGAGGGCAGGGGCTCGCCCCCGCCGTCGTCGACGCGCCGGTCTCGCTCGTCGACGTCGGCGCGACGCTCGCCCGTCTCACCGGCGTCCGGCCCTCGCCGAGTTCGCTCGGCCGATCGGTCCTCCCGGCCGACTCGCCGCCGCGCGACCGCGTCGTCTTCGCCTCGATCGAGACCGGACGCTTCCGCGACGCGCCGGAGCTCGTGACCATGGACGCGGCGCGAACGCGATCGCGGAAGGCAATCGAGATCCTCCACGGTCCGACGGTCCTCCTCCTCTTCGACCTCGCCTCGGACGCGGGCGAGTCGGCGAACCTCGCCGCCACCTCTCGGGCGTCCGATTTCGGCGATCTCGTCCGGGCCATCGAGCGGTGGCGGGAGGAGACGGGACGCAACACGCCCGACACGGCTCTCTCCGTCGACGACGTCCAGAGAGCGATCCTCGAGGGGCTGGGCTACGTCCGCTGACGGCGCGGGGCGGCGCCCGGGCCTTGCATCATCGGCCGGTCTCGCATAGACTTGCGTCGTCGTCGCCGGTCCGTGACGACCTCTTGGGCCGGCATCGCCGCCTGACGGTCGGAAGCTCCCGGCGCGGGGCCCGGGAGACGCTTTTCGAGGGGGTTCCATGCCCACCGTCCGCCTCTCCACCCGCGCGCTCGCCGCCACGCTCTTCATCATGATTCTCTCCTGCCCGCCCTTCCTCCTCGCGCAGGAAGCGCCGCACCGCGGCGACGTCGACGGCGACTGGCGCGTCAACGTCACCGACGCGTACGCGGTCTTCCGGCAGGTCACGGGCGAGCTCGCGCTCGACGCCGCGGCGCTCGACCGCGCCGACGTCAACCGCGACGGCCGCGTCGACGAGACCGACGTCGAGCTCCTCTCGATCCCCGAGCCCTGCACGCCGATCTTCGACGACGCGCTCCCCGCCGATTTCCCGGCGATCTGCGCGTTCGAGCCCGAGACCGCCGCCCCCGGGGAGATGATCCTCTTGCGTGTCCGCGGCCTCTCGCTCGTCCCCGGCGAGTCGCAGGTCTTCTTCGGGGACGAGAGCGCGGAGATCCTCCCGATCGACCCGCGGCGCGTCCTCGTCCGCATCCCCGAGGGCGCGGCGACCGGGCCGGTCACCCTCGTCGTCCGCGGAACAAAAAGCCTCGCGCAGCCGTTCGAGATCCTCCGGCGGCTCGCGCGCTCGTACTCCCTCCTCCCGCCGCCCGCGGGCGAGTTCCTCCTCGGCGTCCCGCGGCTCCGCCCGAAGCGGGACGACGTCGTGAGCCTTCCGCTCGTCGTCACCGGCGGCGCCGACCTCGGCGCCTACACGGTCTCGATGGAGTACGACGCGGGCCGGATGCACGGCCTCTGGGTCCGCCGCGGCACGGCGCCCTTCTCGACACCGTCGAATCCGTGCATCGACAACCTGATCGGCCGCGCGACGTGGGGCGGCCACCATCTCGGCGAGGAGGGCCAGCTCTTCCCCGTCGGCACGACCGGCGGCGTCCTCGCCCGCGACGCCGCGCGGCCTTACGTCCTCTGGCTCGCCGACGTCCGGCTCGCGACCGCTCACGCGGGGGCGAGCTACCCCCGGCTCCGCGCGCGCGTCAGGGTCGCGAGCGACCGCGCGTTCCCCGCGGGAGAGCTCGGCGCCCCCGCGCCGCGAGCCGCGTGGATGAACAACAACCTCGTTTCGGACGTCGACGAGGCGCCGCCGGCCGGCCGGCCGGTGATCCGCTCGAGCGACACCGCGTACGCCGCGCCGGGAACGACGGTCGTCCTCCACGGACGGAGCCTCGGCACCGACGCGGCCCGCGTCCGCGTCTGGATCGACGCGCTGCGGACGCGCCCGCTCTGGGCGAACGGCGAAAGCGTCGCTTTCGTCGTGCCCGAGGGGGCCCGCTCGGGCCTCGTCCGCGTCCACGTCGGCGGCTCCGGCACGAGCAACGGCATCGCGCTCGCCGTCCTCCCCGACGACGCGAGCCCCACGGTCGACGGGATCTCGCCTCCGAGCGGCCGCAAGGTGAGGGACGGCCTCGCGCTCGTCAACGTCCGCTTCTCCGAGGTCGTCGACCCCGACACGATCGGCCCGAGCACCGTGTACCTCGTCGCGGACGACTACTACGGCATCCTCGCGGGCGAGGACGGCGAGCTCCGCGTGCCGTGCGCGTACCGGATCCAGAACGGTCCCGGCCAGACGATCGCGACGCTTACTCCCGCGTTCTATCTCCCGCCGGCCACGGGATTCCGCGTCGTCGTGACCGCCGGGGTGACCGACCTCGCCGGGAACCCGCTCGCGGACGAGGCGGTTTCGAGCTTCCGCACGCGCTGACGCGCGCCTCAGTGCTCCGCCCATGCCGCTCCCGCGACGAATCGCCGAGCGTTACCGGGTCGTCGCGAGGGCGGGCGCGGGCGGCTTCGGGGAGGTCCTCCGCGCCGTCGATGAGGTGACGGGGCGCGAGGTCGCCCTGAAGCTCTTCCTCCCCGGAAAGTCCCTCCGGACCGGAGACGCCGCCGCGGAGGAGTTCCGCCTCCTCTCGTCCATCCGCCACCCGCATCTCGCCGCCGCGCTCGACCTCGGAACCGACGGCCCGGGGGGCCGCCCGTACCTCGTCTCCGAGTGGGCGGCCGGCCGCGACCTCGACCGCGAGAAGGCGCTCGAGTCCGACGCCGGGGCGCTCGCGTGCGTCGCGGCGCAGATCCTCGAAGCGCTCGGCGCCCTGAACCGCCACGGCTTCGTGCATCTCGACGTGAAGCCCGCGAACGTCCGGGTCGCCCTCGAGCCCGGCCCGGTCTGCGCCGTCCTCCTCGACTTCGGGCTCGCGCGCCGCGCGGCGACTCTCCCCGACGACGCCGCGGCGCGGCCGGTCGGGAGCCCGCCGTACGCGGCGCCCGAGGTGGCGAGCGGCGCGCCCGTCGACGGCCGGGCCGACCTCTACGGTCTCGGCGTCTCTCTCCTTCGCGTGCTCGCGGGCTCTCCCGCCGCGCTCGAGGCTCGGCTCTCAGCGGCGGGCACGGACGCAGTCGCGGCCGGACTCCCCGAGCCGTTCGGGCGGTTTCTTCCGCACCTCCTCGCGCGCGATCCCGCGGCTCGGCCGAAAGACGCGGCCACGGCGCTCGAGGTGCTCTGCTCGCTCGCCCCGGCCGCGGTCGCGGGCGGCCTCCCGTCCGCCCGGGCCCCCTTCGTCGGGCGCGAGGGGGAGGCCTCCCGGCTCCTCGCGGCGATCGCGGCGACGAAAGAACCCGCGGAAAAGGCGCCCGCCGTCGCCATCCTCGTCGTGGGCGAGGAGGGATCGGGCCGCTCGCGGCTCCTGGACGAGGTCCGCGTCCGCCTCCGATCCGCGGCCGGCGAGACGATCCTCCCGATCCTCGTCTCGGCCGAGGACACGGGCGGCGGGCCCGGCGCGTTCCTCGCGCGACTCGTCCGCTCGCTCCTCGCCGCGGACGGGCGGCCGCGCACGGCCGCCGATCCCGCCACGCTCCCGCTCCTCGCGATCGCGGGCCGGCTCCCGCGCGGCGCTCGGGCGCCCGAGGCCGCCTCCCCGCTCGTCCTCGGCGCGGCGCTCGCGCGGCTCGTCGCCGCGGCCGCGGCCGCCCGCCCCGTGGCGCTCCTCCTCGACGAGCCCGAGCGCGCGGACCGGCTCTCGCGCGACGCGGTGCGGGCGTACCTCAGGCTCGAGTTCTCCGAGCCCGACGTCGGCGGACTCGAGCCGACGCCCCGGCGCGAGCGGCGCGCGGCGGTCGTCGTCGCGGAGAGCCCGGGCGCGCTCGCGGTCTTCGATTCCGCGCCCCCGCTCCGGCGGAAAGAGATCCGCGTCTCGCCGCTCGACCGGGACGCGATCCGCGCGCTCGTCGCGTTCGAGGCCCCGGGCCTCGACGCGGGCGTGGCCGCGCGCCTTGCCGCGGAGATCGCGGCGAAGAGCGGCGGGCACGCGGGCCTCGCGGCGGAGCTCGCCCGGGCGGCCGGCGACGCGGCGCGCCGGCCCGAGGAGGTCGCCACGCTCTCGATCGAACGGCTCGCGCTCCCCTCTCGCCTTCCCGATCTCGCCGCCCGCCGCCTCGACGCGATCGAGGACCCGACGAGGTCCCTCCTCTTCGACCTCGCCGTCCTCGGGCGCGCGGCGCCAGCCGCGATCCTCGCGGCGCTCGGCCACGGCGCCGCGGCCTTGTCCGGCGCGGCGCGCCTCGGACTCCTCCGCGAGGACGACGCCGGCGCCGTCTCCCCGGCGAGCGAGATCCTCCGCGAAGCGGCGCTCGCGCGCCTCGGCGCCGACGATCGGCTCCGCCGCCACGCGGCGGTCGCCCGCGCGCTCGAGGCCGCGGGAGGCGACCCCGCGGAGATCGCGCGTCACGCGCTCGCGGCCGGGCGCGACGACTCGCCGAGGCTCGCGCTCGCGGCAGCCGAAGTGCTCGCCGGACGGAACGCTCCCGCCGCGGCGGCGCGCCTCCTCCTCGACGCCCTTTCCCGCTCGACGCTCGACCCCGCCGCGCGGGCCGAGAAGCTCGCGCGCGCCGGCGTGCTCCTCCTGCGCGCGGGAGAGCCCGCGGAGGCCTTGCCGGCCTTCCGCGACGCGCTTCGACTCGAGGCCGCGCTCGACTCCGCCCGCATCGGACTCGCCGAGGCGGAACGCCGGCTCGGGAGCCCGGGAGCCGCCCTCGCGACGCTCGAGCGGGCGCGGCCGTCCCCGGAGAGCGCGGCCGCCATCGCGTCGATCGAGATCGAGCGGGGAGCGCCGGACGCAGCGGCGGCGAGGATCCGGAGCGTGCTCGGCGCGGAGAGCGACGCGGGGCCCGCGCGCGCGACGGAGGCGCGCCTCAGGAACCTCCTCGGCATCGCCTCCGCTCGCCTCTTTAGGCCGGAAGCGGCTGTGGAGGAGTTCGAGGCGGCTCGCGCGCTCGCGGCCGAGGCGAAGGACGACGAGACTCTCGCGGGCACGCTCACGAATCTCGGCGTCCTCTACTACCAGGAAGGCCGACTCGATCTCGCGCTCGAGCGCCACCGCGCGTCTCTCGCGCTCGCCCGGCGCCGGGCGGACGTCGTTCGGGAGGCGGCGGCCCTCAACAACCTCTCGCTCGTCCTCCGGGACCGCGGGAGCCTCCGCGCCGCGGCCGACGCGCTCCTCGAGTCGTTTCGCCTCCGCGAGAAGATCGGCGACGCGCACGGGGCCGGGTCGTCGCTCGCGAATCTAGCGGCCGTCGAGCGGGAGCGCGGCCGCCTCGCGCGCGCGATCGCCCTCGGGACGCGGGCGCTCGAGCGCCTCGGGCCGCCGCTCGACGCGCCGAGAGAGCGCTCGCTCGCCGCGTTCCACCTCGGGCTCGCCCGGCTCGCGGCGGGCGACTGCGAGGGCGCGATCGCGGCCGCGGTCGAGGCGGAACGCTCCGCCGCCGCGCCCGGCCCGGACGGGAGCCTCGCGCCCGAGGCGGCCGCCGCGCGCGTCCTCCTCTCCCGCGCGCGGATCCTGTCCGGCGAGAGGGACGAGCGCGTCGTGTCCGGCGCGCTCGCGGTCGCGAAGGACCTCGCGTCCTCGCGCGCGCCCCGCGCCTTGAAGATCGAATGCGACGCCGGCCTCGCGGAGGCGCTCGTCGCGACCGGCCGCGCGGCTCTCGCCGAGGAGCCGGCGCGGCGCGCCGCCGACGCGGCGCGGGACGCGCTCCCGGACGCGGCCACGCGAGCGCTCTTGACGCTCGTCGAGGCCCGGGCGGACGAGAGCCCGGCAGAGCGCCTCGCGACGCTCCGGTCCCTCTCGCGCGCGGCGCGCTCGTCGGAGCGGCAGAGCCTCGTGTTCCGAGTGGACGCCCTCCTCGCCGACGCGGAGGCCGGCGCGGGCCGGAGAGCCGAGGCCGAGCGCGCGGCGCGGCGCGCGCGCGAGGCCGTGCGCGCCGTCGAGGACGCCCTGCCCGGAAAGGCGCTCGAGCCGTTCCGCTCGTCTCCGCTCCGCGCCCCGCTCTTGAGAAAGCTCGCCTCGGTCGAGAGCGACCTCCGCCCGACGGCGCTCGGCTCGCCCCGCGCGTCGCTCGACCTCGTCCGGATGTTCCTCGCGGTCAACCGCCGCCTGCTCGAGGCGGACTCCGAGCGGTCGCTCCTCGAGACGATCCTCGACGGCGCGATCGCCCTCTCGGGGGCCGAGCGCGGACTCGTCATCGTCATCGCCGGCAAGAGGTCCGGGGGGTCTTCGCTCGGTCTCGAGATCCGCGCCGCGCGGCCGGAGGGAAGAGGCTCCCGCGCCGCGCGAGCGCTCGGCGTGAGCCGCGGGATCGTCCTCCGGGCGATCGAGACCGGAAAGCCCGTCGTCGTGAGGGACGCCGCGAGCGACCCTCGCTTCCGGACGCGGGCGAGCGTCGCGGAGCGGCGCCTCTCGTCCGTCGTCGCGCTGCCGCTCGGCCTGGGAGAAGATCCCTGGGGAGCCCTCTACCTCGACAACCGGAGCGTCGCGGGACTCTTCACCGATGAGGCGGTCGAGGTCCTGACGGGGTTCGCGGACCAGGCCGCCCTTGCGCTCCGGATGTTCCGGGGGCGCGCCGAGATGGAGTCGCTCGCGCGCCGGCTCTCCGCGGAGGTGGAGGAAGGGCGCGAGGAGATCGCGCGCGCCCGGGCGCGCTCCGCGACCGCCGCCGCGACCGACTCGTTCCACGGCATCGCCGGGCGGAGCGAAGCGATGCGGAGCGTCTTCGCCGTCGCCCGCCGCGCCGCGGCGACCGACCTCCCCGTCCTCGTCTCGGGCGAGAGCGGGTCGGGAAAGGAAGCGCTCTCGCTCGCGATCCACCTCGAGAGCCCCCGGGCGGGAAAGCCCTTCGTCACCGTCGACTGCGGCACGCTCGCGGACGCGGTCCTCGAGAGCGAGCTCTTCGGCCACGTGAAGGGCGCGTTCACGTCGGCCACAAGCGACGTCCCCGGCCTCTTCCGCTCCGCGGACGGAGGCACTCTTTTCCTCGACGGCGTCGACGAACTGTCGCTCAAGGCGCAGGGAAAGCTCCTCCGGGCAATCGAGTCCGGCGAGGTGCGCCCCGTCGGCGCCGAGGCGCCGGTCCCGATCGACGTGCGCTTCATCGCGACGACGCGCTCCGGCCTCGAGGCGCGGATCGCCGACGGGACGTTCCGGTCCGACCTCTTCTACCGGTTGAAGGGCGTCTCGATCGCGATCCCGCCGCTCCGCGAGCGCGAGGCCGACATCCCGCTCCTCGCGGAGGAGGCGCTCCGCGAAGCCGCGTCCGAGCGGGGCGGCAGGGCCCGCCTCCTCGCGCCAGACGCCCTGCGCGCGATTCTCAACTACCCGTGGCCCGGCAACGTCCGCGAGCTCGTGAACGAGATTCGCCGCGCGGCGCTCCTCTCCGACGGCGAGGAGCTTCGAGCGCGGGATCTCTCGCGGCGCGTCGCGTCGGGACGGCCCCCGACTCGTCCGGGGGCCGGCCCGCGCGGCCGCGGCGAGTACGATGCGGCGCTCCGCCAGACCGAGCGGGACCTACTCGAAGCTGTCCTCAAGGACACGGGCGGAAACCAGTCGGAAGCCGCCCGCCGGCTCGGACTTTCGCGATTCGGCCTCAGGAAGAAGATGATCCGCTGCGGGCTTCTTCCGGGGCGAGGCCCGATCGGGCCCGGCTCCCGCCGCCCGTCTTGACGTCCTGTCACCACGAGTTGACAGGCTCGTTCCGGCTCTCCGACGCCCTCCTCGCGATCGCAATCGCAAAGTCTTTCGATTAAGATGTTTAGAGAGTCGTCGCGATGCGGTCGCCGTGGCGCGCCCGTTGCGACGCACGCCGCCGGACGTGCGAGCCGTTCCTGCGGCGGGCCGACCGGACGCTCGGGATAGAGACGAAGGAATGAGATTCGGAAAGAGGAAGAGAGCCGGGCTTTTCGCGTTGTCGCTCATGACGGCCTTCCTGACCGCGCTCGGCGCTGGCCGCGCGATCGCTCAGCCCTCTCTCCGGCTCGTCGTCGAGCCCGAGGTCGTGAGGACCCGCACCGTCGTGACGGCGACGGTCTCCGGCGCTCGCCCGGGAACGCAGGTGAGGCTCTTCGCCTCGCTCTTCCTCGGCGAGACGTTCCTGGGACCGTTCTCGAGCGAGTGCGGAGACTTCGGTTTCCGGCTCGCGCTCGGCGAGCCGGTGAAGCACATCCGCACCGCGGACGGAGTCACGGACCAGACGGGAACCGCAACCCTGCGCTTCCGGATGCCCGCGCGACTTCCGCCCCGATACAACGGCATCAAGGTGTATTTCCAGGCCGCCGGGTTCGTCCTCGTCCGCGATTCGGGCGGCAATTGCTCGGTGCGGACGGCCACGACGAATGTCGACTGCAGCACGATCCGTCTCGACTTGAAGTAGCGTCGCGGCGGAAGAGACCGACCGTTAGGCCAGCGATGGCCTTGTGTCTTGGGAGGCGCCCCTCTTGCCCCGAGGGGGGCGCCTCTTTTTTCTCGAGCGCGAGCCGCGGCGACGCTCGCCCGGGGTGCGCGGCTCGCGACACCATGAGTCCTCGAGACATCGGCTCTCACGGGGAGATTCCTCGCTCGGCGTCGGACGGAGGCGAAAAGCTCCGCCTTCGGCGGCTCTTTTCGCCGCTCGCGCGCGGAGAATCGTCCGGCCCACTGGAACCAAGACACGGCCTCGCCCGACGCTGATACGGTAGTCGCGTGATCCGGCCGGCCCCTCCGCGCGTTCTCGCGCTCCTTCCCGTCGCCCTCGGCGATCTCCTCGTTTCGGTGCCCGCGCTCCTCGCGATCAACGGGCGCCTCGAGATCTGGGGACGAGAGGACTTCCTTCCGGTTCTCCGCGGCCACGCGAGCGTCGCGGCCACGGGCGCCTTCGAGCGGCCGGGGATTCATCTCCTGTTTTCGGACGGAGCGCCGGAGCTGCCGTTCGATCTCTCACGCGCCCTCGCGGGCTTCGACGCCGTCGTGGCGGGACTCGGTTCGCCCGGCGGCGCGCTCGAGCGGAGCCTCCGCGCGGCGAGCGTCCGTCGAGTCGTGACCGCGCCGGTCCCGGCCCGCGACGCGCGCGGCGGCCCGCGCGCGACCCTTCGGATCAGGGCCGCGCTCGAGAGCGCCGGCCTCGCGCTCAAGCCGCACGAGCCGCTCGGGCTCGAGCCGGACTCCGAAGCTATCGCGATCGCGGACGCTCTCCTCTCGAAAGCCGGGATCGACCCCGGCGCTCCCATCTTTCTTTTCCATCCGGGTAGCGGAAGCCCTCGGAAGAACTGGCCGCTCAAACGGTTCCTGAGCGTGGCGCGCGCCGCGCGCGATCTCCGTGGACTCGCTCCTCTCGCGATCACGGGACCGGCCGACGAGGCAGAGAGGCACGAAATCGCGAGGACGGACTTCCCCGTCATGAACGCTCCGCCCGTCGAGGCGCTCCTCTCCTTGCTCTCTCGCGCGAGCGCCTACGCGGGCAACGACTCCGGCGTGAGCCATCTCGCCGCCGCCGCGAGGACGTCCGGCGTCGTGATATTCGGACCGACCGATCCGGCCGTCTGGGCTCCTGATTCCGCTCGGCTGAGAATCATTCGCGCCGGGAACCGCGCCGAGTCGGTGACGGAGGGAGACGTACTCGCCGCACTCGGGCTCTGACGGCCTCACCCTCGCGTGAGCCGGACCCACGCGTCGAGGATCGACGGCCGCCGCCCGGCGAGCGCCATGGCCGCCTCGCCGAACACGGGCCGCATCGCTGCGAGCCGGAGCCAGGCACTCGCGGATCGCCGCCGGGCGAACTCCCTTCGCGCGGCGCGGGCGTAGCGACGCTCGACACCGCGCGGGAAATCGCCCTCGGCGATCGAGATGGCGACGGCCTCCGCGAGGATCTCGGCGCCACGGAGCGCGATCGCGATCCCGTCGCCGGTGAACGGGTCGATCATGCCCGCCGCGTCGCCGACGAGCGCGAAGCCCGGCCCCGCCGGACGACGGGCGCGGAGGGGGAGAGCGCCGGTCGTCACCACGGTGTCGAGCGGCCGGAGGCTCGCGAGCCGTTTCCCGGCGGCTTCGTTCGCGAGAAACGTCGACGCAAGAAGCGCTGCGGGATCTCGCCGCGATTCGCCCTCCGGCAACAGGCGCGCGGCGACGAGCCCGCACACGTTGGCGACGCCCTTCTCGAGTTCGAGGATCCCGCCGTAGCCACCCATATATAGGTAGAGATCGAGCCCGTCACGGCGGGACCGCGGCGGCACCTCCGAGAAACCGGCGAACCCGACCCATTTCGCGGGCCGGGCAAGAGCGCCGCTCGCCGCCGCGACTGTCGAGTGCTTCCCGTCTGCGCCGATCGTGAGCGGCGCCGTCACGGCGATCCGTTTCCCCGAGCGATCGAGCGCCTCGACTCCCCCGACACTGTCCTCCCGCCAAAGGAGCGCCACGACGCGCGCCGGAGCGAGCGATCGCGCGCCCGCCTCGAGCGCGAGGTCTCGGAGGGCCGCGTCGAAAGCCGATCTTCGGACGGCGATCGGGAACTCGCCCGAGGAGGTGGGGAGCGCGCTCTCCGCGATCCGGCCCGACGCGGAGTGGATTCGGACGCGCTCGACGCGCGGAGCGCCCGGGATCCGCCCCAGCGCGCCGAGCCGCCGGAGGACGGCCACCCCCTCTGCGCTCACGAAGCCGCCGCAGACGGTGTCGCGGGGGAACTCCGCTCTCTCGACGAGAACGACGCGGAGCCCCTGCCGCGCAAGCAGCGCCGCCGCCGTCGAGCCCGCGGGACCGGCGCCCACCACGGCGACGTCCGCCTCGACGATCATGACCATTCTCCGCTTCCCGGCAGGACGATCGACATGCGGTAGCCGAAGCCGCGGGCGATCCGCGGCGCGGGAAGACCCTCCCGCGCGCAGATCTCGCGCACCTCTCTCGGCGTATAGGCGCGGAGGACGGAGAGCGGCCCGTCGTGGCGGACGAGCTCGCTCCGGAAAAAGAGGCGAGTGAGGACTCGGATGCTCGCGAGCGCGACGCGGTGGCGCCGGAGGTCATTTACCACCACCGCCCGGCGCGCGACCCGCCGCAGCTCGCGGAGAACCGCACCCGCCTCGTCAGGCTCCAGATGGTGCAGGAAGAGCGAGGTGTGGACGACGTCGAACGCCCGGTCGCGAAACGGAAGCGCGCGCGCGTCGGCGGCGACGCAAAGGAGCCGCGGCTCGACCCTGCGAGCGGCCGCGAGCATGATCGGGTTCCGGTCGGCGGCGACCACGCGAGAGCGGGCGCCCGCGGCCTTGAAGAGCGCCGCTCCGACGTCGCCGCCCCCCGCGGCGACGTCGAGGATCGAAAGCGGTCCCGCGGAGGCGAAGGGCGCCACCGAGCGGACGGAGAGCCGCACGCCGCCCAGGAAGCGGTTGATCCGCGCGAGGTCGCGAAGCGCGCCGCCGATCGCCTCCGGCCGCGTCTCGCCGTCCATCCGCTCGGGATCGCTCCGCCGTCGGGGGACGAAAAAGCTCATCGCGCGACCCTTTCCTCCCGGCGCGCGACGAGCGCCGCGTTCTTGCTCCCGAAGCCGATCGTGTCGACGAGGACGGTCGCGAGGCGAGCGGGGCGCGTCGCGACGGGACGCACGGGCAGCGCGCACTCGCGGTCGAGCCGCTCGGAATTCGAGGACGGGGGAACGAACCCCTCCTCCATCGCCACGATCGACGCCGCGAGCGCGGCCGCGCCGCAGGCGCCCTGCGCGTGCCCGATCAGGGACTTGAGAGCGTGCATGGGGACGCCGTCCGCGCGGGAGCCCAGCGCGAGCCGCACGGCCTTCGCCTCGATCCGGTCGCCGAGGACGGTCGAGGTTCCGTGGAGGCTCACGAGATCGACGTCGGCGGGCGAGAGACCCGCGTCCGCGAGCGCGAGCGTCATCGCGCGCGCCGGCTCCTCGCCGTCCTCGCGGAGCCGGACGCGGTGAAACGCCTCGCACGTCGCCGCGTATCCCGCGATCTCGCAGCGAACTCTCGCGCCGCGCGAGCGGGCGAGGTCGAGCGGCTCGAGCACGAAGAAAAAGGCCCCCTCGCCGAGGACGAAGCCGTCGCGGTCGGCCGCGAAGGGGCGCGAGGCCTTCTCCGGCTGGTCGTTCCACGACTCCGTCAGGACCTTCAAGAGGCAGAAGCCGCGGACGATCGCGGGCGAGATCGGCGCGTCCACTCCCCCCACGACGAACCGCTCCGCGTCGCCGCTCCGGATCGCGCGGAGCGCGACCCCCAGCGCGTCGAGCGAGGACGTGCATCCGGTCGAGACGAGGTGGCTCGCGCCGCGGAGGTCGAAGCGCATGGAGATCTCGCTCGCCATCGTGCCCGGGGTCGACGACGGGATCGCGTAGAGGCTCTGCCCCGACCCGCCGTTCCGGAAGTGCCTCTCGAACTCGGTCTCGGTGAAATCGAGCGGCCCGCCGCCGCTCCCGAGGAGGACTCCGCATCCGCGCCTCTCTTCGAGCGAGAGAGCCCTCGGGTCGAGACCCGCGTCCTCGAGCGCCTCGCCCGCGGCGGCGATCGCGAGCGGCACCGCGCGCGAGACGTGCCGGAGGTCGCGCGCCTCCATCACCGAGAGCGGGTCGAATCCCGCGACCTCGGCCGCGATCCGAACGGGAAGGTCCGACGCGTCGAAGTGCCCTATCGTCCGGACGCCGCTCCTCCCCTCGCGGAGCCCGCACGCGAACGCGCGCGCGCCGAGACCGAAGGGGCTCGCGACGCCGATCCCCGTCACCGCCACGCGCCGCCGGAACGGCCGGAATGGGGCCATCGTCATGCTCGCCGCCGCCCGCTCGATGGATCAGAGATCGCCGACCGCTGCGCGGAGGAGCCGCGGAGGGAAGTGCCTCCCCAGTATCACGCGATAGAAATCCGGATCGTCCTCGTCCAGGAGCCGGTCTTCGCGATCGGCCGAGCCGTGGAGCCAGATGGAATGGTTGTCCGGGAGTCGCGTCCCGCGGGGCGCGGCGAGGGACGCGAGGTCGTGAAGGCCGTGATACCACTCGTGGAGGAACCCCGTCCTTCCGAACCAGGCGCCCGCGCTCGACCGGTAGTGGAGCGTCCCCCACGCGAGGTGCTTCACGCCCTCGCCCCCCCTTTCCGCGACGACGCGCATCGCGCCGCCGAGGCCGTCGGACGGAGACGGGATCGGCCTCCCGGCGACGGTGCCCGCGTACTTCACGTAGAGGAACACGCCGTGGTACCCGTCGCGCACCGCTCGCGCCGGCTCGAGAAACGCGCCCGCGCCGTCGAGGTCGGGGACGACGCCCGTCCGGCCGTACTCGCGCGATGAGGCTCGAGCGAACGCGCGGAACGGCTCCTCGTCGAGGACGCGCACCGTCGACTCGAGCTTGAGCGTCCCGCGCGTCCACTCGAAGACCCGCTTCTCGGATTCCGCGAGGTCGCGCCGGAGCCGCGCGATCTCGGAATCGGAGAAGCGCGTCCGCTTCGCCTCCCGGGTCGCGGGGTCGGTCCACTCCGCGGCGCGCGCGACGACGACGAGCGCACGGTACGGGGCGGCCGCCTCGACGTCTCTGTTCGGCGGCACGAGGTCGAGGAGCGCGCGGATCCGCTTCTCGGCCCGCGCGCGGAATATCGCCGGGCAGTCCGGGTGCTCGATCACGCGCCAGGCGAGGTCGAGCGCCCGCCGGCGCACCTCGGAGAGGAGTCGGTCCGGCGGGAGCGCCGCGCGGTCGAGCCCGAGATCGGCGAGAAGCGCCGCGTCCATGGCCGGCGCGCGTCCCTCGAGCGCGACGGCTCCGGCGCGCTCGGCCCAGTCGACGATGCGCTCCACGGCGCGGTGTCCCTCCGAGAGCGTCGCCGTCTCGGCGGGAACGCCCGGAGCGGGATCGCCCGCGGCGAGCGCCGCGACGAGAAGCGCCCACGCGGCGTTCACGCGGCCCACCTCGGCGCTTGAGGACGCTCTCGGCGTCGCCCATAATCGCGCCCCTCCCCCCAAAAGCCGGAGGAACTGCGCCCATGCCCACGCGCGCCGACGCCCTTTCCCTCGTCAAGGAATGGAACAAGGACGAGGGCCATGTGAAGCACATGCTCTCGGTCGAGGCCGCGATGCGCGCGTACGCGCGGACGTTCGGCGAAGACGAGGAGCTCTGGGGGCTCGTGGGACTCCTTCACGACTTCGACTACGAGCGGTTCCCGGAGCTTTCCGACCACACCGTGAAGGGCGGCGACGTGCTGGCGGGCCTCGGCTACCCGGACGTCCTCGTGCGCGCGATCCGCTCGCACAACGACGCGACCGGCGTCCCGCGCGCGTCCCGCATGGAGCACGCGCTCTACGCCTGCGACGAGATCACGGGGTTCGTCACCGCGTGCGCGCTCGTCCGCCCGAGCAAGAGCGTCATGGACCTCGAGCCCTCGTCGGTGAAGAAGAAGCTGAAGCAGGTGGGCTTCGCGCGATCGGTCGACCGCGATGCCGTCCTGAAGGGGCCCGAGCCGCTCGGGATCCCGTTCGACGAGCACTGCGCGTTCGTGATCGATGCGATGCGCGGCATCGCGGCCGAGCTCGGGCTCTGATCCGGGCATCGTCACTCGAACACCACGCTCGCGATCGTGACCGACTGGGCGCCGCCGCCGTCCGTGCACTGCTCGTACCGGACGAGCTTCCCGCGCGGCCCCGTCTTCAAGACCTTGAGGATCGAGTAGATCGGCGGGTAGCCGCAGATCCTCCGGCGGTCGTGGTCCTTCGCGATCGAAGCGAAGAACGCGTCCGCGTCGGCCTCGAGGACGTGATCGAGCATCGCCCGGTCCTCCGCCTCGACCCAGGACAGCATCTTCTCCGTCAGCGGATCCCGGTCGCCGAAGCGCGGGCCGACGTGCGCGAGGTCGACGCCGCCCACGATCGCGACGCGGCCATCGCGCTCGGCGAGCGTCTCCCCGAGGGCGGCGAGAACGTCTCCGATCGCGGGGTCGGTGTCGGGCGCCTCGCCGGAATCGAAGAACCGGCCGTGCATGGAGCCCACGAGGATCGGCACGATCTTCGGCCTCTTCGGCGCGCTCTCGAAGAGCCGCGCGAGCATCACGGCCTGGAACTCGACGCTGTGCTCGTGCCGGTGCCCGATCTCCTCGTCGAAAAGGCCCGCGCCGGGCGCGCGCCGCGCGAGGTCGCGGACGAAGCCGCGGTCGGTCTCGACGGGCCCGAGCGGCGTCTCGTAGTCCTTCTCGGTCAGGACGAACGGCCGGTCGCCGCTCGCGTGCCAGGTGCCGAGGACGACGATCGTGTCGGGCGGATCCTCCGCGCCGCGGAACGCGCCGTACGCGGACGCGTAGGTCCGTCCCCCGCGGTGGAAATCGATGTGAGGCGCGAGGATCGCCCGCGGGAAGCGCCGCGGCGCCTCCGTCCCCGCCGGCGGGCCGCCCGCGTGCGCGAAGTACGAGTCGATCGCGGAGCGAAGCGCCTCGGGCTCGCAAGGGTATGCGCCGCCCGCGTGCGCGGCCGCGCGCTTCGATCCCAGTCGGAACGCCGACTCGATCCGGCGCTTTTCCGCCGCGAACGCCTCGCTCTCGAGGAAGAACGCGCGGTCGAGCGCGTCGGAGACCTCCGCCACTTTCTCGAACGGAACGACGCCCACGCCGCCCTTCGCCAGTTCCGCCTGCACTTCGCGGAGAGTCCTCTCGCCGTCGAAGAGCGCGACGATCGGGACGAGCGGCTCGGGCACGAAGACGGGGTTCTCGGCGAAACCGGAGGGATCGCGGAGACAGACGTACCGCCGTCCTTCGGCCTCGACCGGAAAGGCCTCGACCGGACGGAGGCGCGGGCGGCGATCGTCGTTCGCGGAAATCGCCATCAGGTCATTGTGAGCCGCGAGCGGCGGGAGTCAACGGGGCGGATCCGGTCGCCGCACGCTCGTTCCGGAGAACTCGGCGCGGTAGCATCGCGGCAACGGCCGAGGACCGTCGTTTCCCCGACACGCCATGACCGAACACCAAGACGACTCAGCTCCTCCCCCCGACACCTCGCGCGACGCGCTGGCGCTCGAGTACATCGATCGTCTGCCCTTCGCGCCCTACGAGGTCCAGGAGCGGGCGCTCTTCACCTGGTTCGCGTGCCGGAGCGGCGTCCTCGTGTGCACGCCCACCGGGACGGGCAAGACCCTCATCGCGGAGGCCGCGGCGTTCGAGGCGCTGAAGACCGGGAAGAGGATCTACTACACGACGCCGCTCATCGCGCTCACCGAGCAGAAGTTCGTCGAGATGCAGGAGGCCGCGGCTCGGTGGGGGTTCCCGCCCGACAGGATCGGCCTCGTCACGGGAAACCGGCGCGTCAATCCCGACGCACCGGTCCTCGTCGTGGTCGCGGAAATCCTCCTCAACCGCCTGCTCAACTCGGCGGCTTTCGATTTCTCGGACGTCTTCGCGGTCGTGATGGACGAGTTCCACAGCTTCTCCGACCCGGAGCGCGGCATCGTCTGGGAGTTCACGCTCGCGCTCCTGCCCCCGCACGCGCGGCTCCTGTTGCTCTCGGCGACCGTCGGGAACGCGCTTCCGTTCCTCTCCTGGCTGAAGCAAAGCCACCGGCGCGACCTCGATCTCGTCCAAGGGACCGAGCGGCGGGTGCCGCTCGAGTTCCGCTGGGTCCCGGACATGCTTCTCAACGAGCTTCTCGAGGAGATGGCCGGGGCGACGCGGCGCGCCGCGGGGTCCGGGAGCGAGAACGACGACGGCCGCCGCACGCCCGCGCTCGTCTTCTGCTTCAACCGCGACGAGTGCTGGCAGATCGCCGAGGAGCTGAAGGGAAGAGCGCTTCTCGCCGACGGCCAGCAGAAGGACCTCGCCGACGAGCTCGTGCGGCACGACTGGTCGAAGGGCGCGGGGCCGAAGTTCAAGCAGATCCTGATGCGCGGGGTCGGCGTCCACCACGCGGGAATCCTCCCGAGACACAAGCGAGTCGTCGAAGCTCTCTTTCAAAAAAAGCTCCTTTCGGTCTGCGTCTGCACCGAGACGCTGGCCGCCGGCATCAACCTTCCCGCCCGGAGCGTCGTCCTGACGTCTCTCCTCAAGGGGAAGCCAGGGAGTCAGCGCCTCCTCGACTCCAGCTCCGCGCACCAGATGTTCGGCCGCGCGGGGCGCCCGCAGTACGACGCGCGCGGGTTCGTGTTCGCCGTGCCGCATCCTGACGACGTCAAGATCCTGCGCTGGCGCGAGAAGTTCGACCGGATCCCGGCCGATTCGAAGGACCCGAACCTCATCAAGGCGAAGAAGGCGCTGAAGAAGAAGGAGCCGACGCGAAGCCCCGAGCGGCAGTACTGGAACCAGCAGCAGTTCGAGAAGCTGCAGAAGTCGCCGCCGGGCGACCTCGCGAGCCGGGGCTCCCTTCCCTGGCGCTTTCTCGCCTACCTCCTCACGCTGTCGCCGGACGTCGAGCGCGTGCGGTCTCTGGTGCGGAAGCGCCTCATGCCGCCGAAAAACCTCGAAGCCGCCGAGCGGCACCTCGATCAAATGCTCCTGACGCTCTTAAGAGGCGGGTTCGTGATGCTCGAGCCCGAGCCGCCGGCCGAGACGCCGGCGGAGAGCGCGGCGCGACCCGCGGCGCCCGCGGAGCCGGAGCCGCCCGCGAAACCGTCGGCGCTCCAGCGATTGATCGACGAGATCACGGCCGGCGGCGGCGACGGAAAGAAGCCCGGCGCCGACGCGTCGCGGCCGCCCGGGCCCGCGCGATACCGCGCGCTTCTCGCACGGCCCACGGAGAGGCTCCCGGAGCTCTTCGCGTTCCGGAGCATGAATCCCCTCTACGGCCTTTTCCTCCTCGAGCACTTCGACCTCGCCGACCCGCACGAGCGCATGCAGATGTTCGAAAGCGTGCTCGAGCTGCCGCCCGCGCTCCTCCGCCTCGTGAGAACGCCGTCCTATCACGAGAGGCCGCCCGGCCCGCTCGCGACCGGGCGCGTCGACGAGGAGATCGTGCAGCGGGGCCTTCTTCCCGTGGGCGACCTCTATCCCGAGTGGGATCCCGATTGCCCTCCCGAAGCGCGAAAATACGCGCCGGCGCTGGCGGACAAGCTCCACATGCTCTTCCGCTGGCGCCACCCGTGCGTCGACGACGTCCGCGTCCAGCCCGTTTGGGTCGCGGGAGAGCTCACGGAGTTCGGCGGCGACTTCTACCATTACGTCGGCTCCCGCGATCTCGTGAAGCAGGAGGGGCTCGTCTTCCGGCACCTCCTCAGGCTCATCCTCCTCCTCGGCGAGTTCGGCCAGCTCGCGCCGCGAAACGTCGATCCGATCGCCTGGCGCGACGAATTGCGCGAGCTCGCGGTCAAGATCGCCGAGTCGTGCCGAGCGGTCGACCCGAGCTGCACGGATTCCGTCCTCGAGCACGCGGGGGAGGACGATCTCCTTCGGGGCGAGGCCGAAACGCCCTCGCCGCTCGTCGGTTTCCTTTCGGCCTCGAAGAAGCCCGATTCGCGCCCGTCCGATCCGGCCGCCGAGTTCGGGTCCGGCCTCATTGACGACGATTAGCTCGGTCTATCGAAGGCGCTCACAGTCGATCCCGCCCCCCCCTTCAAGTCTTCAACCCCGACTTCTCCTCATCGTGCGAAGAATCCGGAGCGCTTCGTGGGCCTCCGATGACATCTGTCGGGCGTCGCGTGCGGGCGAGACGTCCGAGTTCCGTTGCGGCTGGCCGGCGTTCCGAAATGATCCCGCCGCCGCGCCGCGCCTCCTACTTGACCTCCGGCCGGTTCTTGAGGACGAGGATGAACCCGCTCCTCAGGCGGCTCCCGAATCGACCCTTCCGCAGGAGGTTCCGGAACAACTTGCTCCAGCGCGGATACTTCACGACCTCGATGTTCTCCGTTCGCTCGAGCTCGTAACCTTTCGAGACCCAGTCGACCAACTCCTCGAGGGAGAGGCCGAAGCAATCCGCCTTGCGCACCGTGACCTCGCCGTGCTCGCGGGTCCATTCGAGGAACAATCGCCCGTGAGGGCGCAGACAGCGCATCCAGTTCTTCAGCATGCGCTCGGGATCGTAGCTGTGATCCCAGGAGTTCGAGTAGATGAAGTCCACGTTGCCGATCCACTCGTCTCGCACCTCATGAAAGTCCCACTGGATGACGTGCGGGAATCGGGCCGCCGTCTCGGAGATCTCCGTTCCGAGAACCTCGATGCCGAGGAGCTTTCGCAGCTTCTTGACCTCGTAGCCGTTTCTCACCCCGTGACACAAGCCGAAGGCGGCGTCCGGCATGCGATCGCGGACGTATCGGGCCACGAACGTGAGCTCAGCGTGCGTGACCCAGACTCGTCCGAGCTTCCTCCTGTTCACCTCGCCCTGGATGCGCTTGTAGTCCTCGTACGAATCGAACTTCAGGAGCTTCATTGGCGTCGATCCCGCTCGCGTTCGACCCGGAGATTTGCGGCTCTCCTGACCATAAACGACGCCCTCATTTGACCACGAGCCCGGTGCAGCAAAGGTGAATCATCGCGATGAGTGAGTCGACGTTGTGAAAGCCGAAGGCGCGGTGAATGACGAGCTTGAT
>Ga0187892_10004873_pt1 | contig 21940 bp, 16 predicted proteins | sample MA1701073metaG_FD_139345 | JGI IMG/M metagenome (GOLD analysis project Ga0187892, IMG submission 139345) | Bio-ooze microbial communities from a basaltic lava cave in the Kipuka Kanohina Cave System on the Island of Hawaii, USA - MA170107-3 metaG ... | reverse complement strand
TTCGCGGGCAACGTCATGATCGATGCGCTGCTCTCGCAGCTGCCGGCGGCGCGTGCACTGAACGTGGCGGCCCGGTTCGGTGCATCGCCGGGCAACTACACGGTGGTGACGCTGCACCGCCCATCGAACGTGGATGAGCGGGATTCGCTGTCGAACATCCTCGAGGCGCTGGCGGAGCTGGCGCGCGAGCACCCGGTGATTTTTCCGATCCATCCACGCACCGCGAAGAACGCAGAATCGTTCGGTCTGACACCGCTGCTGCGCTCGCTCACGACAACGGATCCGCTTGCGTACCGCGAGATGCTCGGCCTGGTCGAGAGCGCGGCGGCCGTGCTCACGGATTCGGGCGGGTTGCAGGAGGAGACGACAGTGCTGGGTGTGCCGTGTGTGACGTTGCGCGAGCAGACGGAGCGTCCGATCACTCTGACGGAAGGCACCAACCGCATGGCGCCGTGGCCGCTGACGGTGCAGGGGATTGTCCGATCGTGGCGTGCGGCACGGGCGTCGCAGGGCGCGCGTCGCGGCCCGCCCGCTGGGTGGGATGGTCGCGCGGCCGAGCGCATCGTCGAGGCCCTGCGCGCGCATCTGCCGGGCGGCGCCGATGCCTCAAGCGAGCAGCGGGTGCGTGCCGTTGCTAAGAGCAGCGTTTCCCACTACGAGGTCCGGTCACCGGCCGTCCGGGACACGAGGGACCGGGACCAGACACAGGTTCAATGAAGGGTAGCGAATCGAGAGGCGCGCAGGCGCGGACCGGCAACGATGTCGGGCGCGGCGCCGCGAGTGCGGCTCGCCGCATCCGTCTTGACGGCCGGCCCACGGTATCGGTCGTGCTCGCATCCCAGGCATCCGTGCGCGAGCTCGAATCGCAGCTCACGGGCATCCTGGCCGAGATCGATGAGCTGGGCGCTGAAGTCGTCGTGGCCCACGCCGGCAATGGCGGCGAGCTGAGCCGGCTGCACTCCCGCTTCACGTCCGTCCGCTGGATCGAGTGCCGGGAAGGCACGCCGCGTGCCGACCTGCGCGTGGCGGGCATGGCCGACGCCGAGGGCGACATTGTCGTCATCTTCGATGACGATCATCCCTTCGAGCCGGGCGGGCTCGATCATCTGCGGCCGCTCCGCACCAACGGATCGGTGACTGCGGCTCCCACGTCGATCGATGATCTGTGGACAGACGAGTGGGCGTCGCCACCGGCGACCGCAGAGCCGGAGAAGCCGGCGGGCCGTGCCGTCGATCGGCTGAAGCCGGGCGATCACGTCGTCATCATTGGCGCCGGCCCCGGCGGCCTCACGCCCGCGTACCTGCTGGCCAGGCGCGGCGTGCGCGTGACCGTGCTCGAAGCCGATGACATTGTGGGCGGGATCTCGCGCACGGCGCAGTACAACGGATACCGCTTCGACATCGGCGGCCATCGATTCTTCACGAAGATCCGTCCGGTCGAAGAGTTCTGGAACGAAATCCTGGGCGACGAATTCATCTCGGTTCCCCGGCTCTCGCGCATTCACTACGACGGCAAATTCTTCGACTACCCGCTCAAGGCGGCCAACGCGCTCAAGGGACTGGGCGTGTGGCGCGCCGTTCAGATGGTAGCGAGCTACGTCTATGCGCACCTGCGGCCCAGCCCCGTCGAAGAGAACCTCGAGCAGTGGGTGACGAATCGGTTCGGCCGCCGCCTCTACGAGATCTTCTTCAAGACCTACACCGAAAAGGTATGGGGCATTCCGTGCACGGAAATACGCGCGGAGTGGGCGGCCCAGCGCATCCAGAATCTTTCGCTGGCCAAGGCGATCCTGTCGGCGGCGTCGGTGAACCGGCGCTCGACATCGATCAAGACGCTGATCCACGAGTTCCGCTATCCGCGGCTCGGGCCGGGCCAGATGTGGGAGATCTGCCGGGACCGCGTTGTCGAGCTGGGCGGGCGCGTGCACATGCGCCATGCGGTGACCGGCATCGAGGTGCGGCACGGCCGCGTGGTGGCCGTGCGCTGCGATACACCGAACGGTGCGGTGCGCATCGAGGGCGATCATTTCATCTCGACCATGCCGGTCCGCAACCTGGTGCAGGCGCTCGATGCACCGGTGCCGCCGGCCGTTCGCGCGTCCGGCGATGGGCTCAAGTACCGCGACTTCATGCTGGTCGCGCTGATCCTCGACAGGGAGAATCTGTTCCCGGACAACTGGATCTACATCCACACGCCGGGCGTGAAGGTTGGCCGGATCCAGAACTTCAACAACTGGAGCCGCGCCATGGTGCCGGACGCGGGCCGCACGTGTCTGGGCATGGAGTACTTCTGCTTCGAGGGCGATGGCCTCTGGACCGCTCGTGATCAGGACCTGGTCGCACTGGCCACCGAGGAGCTGCGCCAGCTCGGGCTGGCCGGTGATGCCAACGTGCTCGATGGCACCGTCGTGAGAATGCCCAAGGCCTATCCGGTGTACGATTCGACGTACCGCGAGCATCTGGACAAGGTACGCACGTACATCGATCCGATCCCGAATCTCCACCTCGTGGGCCGGAACGGCATGCACAAGTACAACAACCAGGATCACTCGATGTGGACGGCCATGCTGACGATCGAGAACCTGGAGGGTGCGAACCACGACGTCTGGGAGGTCAACACGGACTTCGAGTACCACGAGGAGCAGAAGCTCGAGAAGACCGCGGCCGCGCCGGCGGGTACGGGGTGAGGCGTGCGCATTGGTGTTGATGCGGCGTGCTGGGCCAACGGCCGCGGCTACGGCCGGTTCACGCGCGAGCTGCTGCGCGCGATGGTCGGCGTTGCGCGTGACGCCGAGTGGATCTGTTTCGTAGACGAGTTGGCCGCGGAAACGTTCGACCTCGCGGCGCCGAACGTCCGCACGATCACGGTGGAGCAGCGCGAGTCACCGACACGCGCGGCCGCCGCCGACGGGCACCGCTCGCCCGGCGACATGCTGCGCTTCACGCGCGCTGTCTGGCGCAGCCGGCCCGACGTCTTCTTCAGTCCATCCGTCTACACGTTCTTTCCGCTGCCGCCCGGGCTTCCCGCCCTGGTCGCGATCCATGATGCGATACCCGAGCGGTTTCCCGAACTGACACTGCCGTCGCGCCGGGCCCGGCTGTTCTGGTCCGGGAAGGTGCGGCTGGCGCTGACGCAGGCCCGTCTGATCCTGACGGTTTCGCGTTATGCCGCGAGTGAGCTGGAGACCGTGCTGGGCGTGACCGCAGCGCGCATCCGCATTGCGCAGGCGGCGCCCTCACCCATCTACCAGCCGGTGTCGCACGAGGACGCGGTCCGGACGGCGGCCGAATTCGGGGTGCCGGCCGGCGAGCCCTGGTTCACATACGTTGGTGGGTTCAACCCGCACAAACGCGTCGACACGCTGATCGAAGCGCACGCGCAGCTCGTGCGTGCGGGCCGACACCGCCCGCATCTCGTGCTGGTGGGCAGCCTGTCCGAAGACGTCTTCCACGGCAATCTGGCCGAGCTTCGCGCTGCCATCGATCGTGCCGGCACCGCCGACCTCGTGCACTGGCCCGGGTTCGTGCCCGATGACAGGCTCCGCGCGCTGCACAGCGGCGCCACCGCGCTCGTGCTCGTCTCCGAATCCGAAGGCTTCGGATTGCCCGCCATCGAGGCGGCCGCTTGTGGTACGCCCGTGATCGCCACCACGGCCAGCCCATTGCCCGAGCTTCTGCCGGGCGGCGGATTGTTCGTGAAGCCGGGCGATGTCGATCGCATGGGTCAGGCGATGCGCAAACTGCTTTCCGATGCCGACGCTCACACGGCCATGGGAGAACTGGCGCGGCACGGCGCGCTCGCCCTCGACTGGCAGTCGAGCGCCCGCGCGACGCTGGCCGCACTCCAGGAGGCGGCCGGCCTGCAGCAACCGACGCTCGCCGCCGCAGGTGCGCCGTGAGCACGCTTCGCATCTGCATGGTCACGACCTTCTATCCGCCGCACAATTTCGGGGGCGACGGCATTGCCATCCAGCGGCTTGCGCGCGCGCTCGCGCGCCGCGGCCATGAGGTCACGGTGGTTCATGACGTCGATGCCTACAACGCACTGCGCCGAGGGCCGCAGCCCACGGAATCGCCGGAGCCGCCCGGCGTCCACGTCATCCGCCTGCACGGGCGCGTCGGTGTTCTGTCCCCCCTGCTCACGCAGCAGCTGGGCCGCCCCGTTGTCAACCGCAACCGGCTGCGTGCCCTGTTCGACGCGGGCAGCTTCGACGTGACCGTATTCAACAACGTTTCGCTGATCGGCGGGCCCGGCATCCTCGAGCTGGGCCAGGGCGTCACGCTGTACGAGGCGCACGAGCACTGGCTGGTCTGCCCGTCCCATGTGCTCTGGCGGCACAACCGCGAGCCGTGCACCGGCCGGCAGTGCCTGCGCTGCGTGCTGCACTACCGGCGGCCGCCCCAGCTGTGGCGCTACTCGCGCCTGCTCGAGCGCCAGATTGCTCACGTCGACGCATTCATTGCCAAGAGCGAATTCAGCCGCGCCAAGCATCGCGAATTCGGATTCCCGCGCGACATGACCGTGATCCCGTACTTCCTGCCGGACGTCGACGAGGGCGCTGCGGGCGAGAGTGCGGCGGCGCACGCGCGACCTTACTTCCTGTTTGTCGGCCGGCTCGAACGCATCAAGGGACTCGATGACGTGATCCCGGTGTTCCGCCGCTACGCCGAAGCGGATCTGCTGATCGCCGGCGATGGCGAGCACGGCGCGGCGCTTCGCGCGCTCGCGGCGGGCGCCCCCAACATCCATTTTCTCGGACGAATCTCGCCGGCTCGCCTGCGTGCGCTCTACCGCAACGCCATCGCGCTCGTCGTGCCGTCCGCGGGTTTCGAGACGTTCGGCATCATCCTGATCGAGGCGTTCCGTGAGGGCGTGCCCGTGATCGCGCGCAGGATCGGTCCGTTTCCCGAGATCGTCAACGCCTGCGACGGCGGCCTGCTGTTCCAGAACGCCGACGAGCTGAGGGATGCGATGACGCGGCTGCAGCACGAAAACGGACTGCGCCAGCGCCTCGGTCAGAAGGGGCGCGCCGGTTACGAATCGCTATGGACCGAGGACGTCGTCGTGCCCCGGTATCTCGATCTCATTCGCGGGCTGACGACCCCGAAGAAACGGCCGGAACCGAGATCGGCCGAGCGGGAGGGCGTGGCGTGAAGGTGCTCATCACGGGCGGCGCGGGCTTCATTGGCTCGCACCTCGCCGAACGGCTCATTGCCGGCGGTTCACGCGTGCTCGCAATCGACGACCTGTCGACGGGCGCGATGGCCAACATCGAACACCTCATCGGTCAGACCGGCTTCGAGTACCGCATCGGCTCCGTCATGGACGCACCCCTCATCACCGAGCTGGTCGATCGCTGTGATGTCACGGTCCACCTCGCCGCGGCCGTCGGCGTGCGCCTCATTGTCGAACGGCCCGTGCACACCATCGAGACGAACGTGCACGGGACGGAAGTCGTGCTCAATGCAGTCGCGCGCAAACGAAAGCCCGTAGTCATCGCGTCCACTTCCGAGGTCTACGGCAAGAGCGCATCCACGCCGTTCCGCGAGGACGCGGACCTCGTACTCGGGCCCACACTCCACTCCCGCTGGGCGTACGCCTGCTCGAAGGCGCTCGACGAATGGCTGGCGCTGGCCTACGCGCGTGAACGCAAGGTGCCCGTCATCATCGCGCGCTTCTTCAACACCGTCGGACCGCGCCAGACCGGCCGCTACGGCATGGTCCTGCCCAGATTCGCCGCGCAGGCCGTGGCCGCCGAGCCCATCACCGTGTTCGGCAGCGGCGAGCAGACCCGCTGCTTCGGCCATGTGCGTGACGCCGTCGAAGCCGTCATCCGCCTGATCGGCGAACCCAAAGCCGCGGGTGAAGTGTTCAACATTGGCAGTAACGAGGAAGTCAGCATCAACCAGCTGGCCGAGCTCGTTCGAGCGGCCGCGAAGAGTACGTCGGAGATCGTGCACATTCCCTATGACCAGGCGTACGCGGAGGGTTTCGAGGACATGCCGCGCCGCGTTCCCGATACAACGAAGCTGGAGCGGACCATCGGGTTCCGGCCGGCCACACCGCTGGCCACGATCATTGATGATGTGATTGCTCACGCGCGCACGAGGACGGAGGTGCTGGTCTGATGGTCTATCCCGGCGCAGACTCGCCGATGCGTGAGGGCCCCGCCACGCAGGATACGCTGGCCAGGGCGCGCGGCGGGCCGCACGGCCCGGCCGGCGAAAGCCATGCGGCAACGGGCGCGCAGGAAGAACTCGAGCTTCAGCGCGAACTCACACTCGCCTTCGCTCCCATTCACAAGCGCGCCTTCGGCGTCGCACTCGGCACGACCTGCGCGCTCGTCATGGTCCTGCTCACCCTGTTCCACCTGCTGCTCGACCACGACCGCGAAATCAACATCGCGCTGCTCGCGCAGTACTTCTACGGCTACAGCGTCAGCTGGGCCGGCGTCTTCATTGGCGCCTTCTGGGGCTTCGTCGTCGGATTCGTCGCCGGCTGGTTCGCCGCTTTCTCCCGCAACCTCGCCGTCGCCGTGTCCGTCTTCGTCACGCGGACCCGCGCGGAACTCCGCGAAACGCGAGAGTTCCTCGACCACATCTGATCGGCGAGGAGTCACCATGCCCGCCTCCCAACAGGCGCTGCACCGCACGGTCCGAACCTTCAATGCGCGGGCCTGGGGCCTCTCCACCGGCCTGGTCCTCGGCTTCGGACTCCTCATTGCCACCAACATCCTTGTCATCAAGGGCGGACCCAATGTCGGCGCACACCTGCGCCTCCTCTCCAATTACTTCCCCGGATACAGTGTTACCGTACTCGGCAGCCTGATCGGTTTCGTCTACGCCTTCGTTCTCGGCTATGGCCTGGGCCGTCTGGTAGCCACGATTTACGGCCGTCTGATCGAGCGCGCGTGACGCCGGTGCGGGCTGTTGCGCGGCCGCAACAGCCGGATTCGAGGCGGCGCGGGCCGCTGGGAAGTGTGCCGCGAACGAGGCGAAGCGGGATCCTGCCAATGGGCTGCAAGTCATTGCAGCGCTTGAGGTCAGCAGGTAATCGACGGGGATCTGGCGGGTGCCGGTGCGCGGCACCGTCCTTGCCCTCTGGGCTGTGGTTGGATCGGGCCCGAATCTGACGAAAGAACATGGGACTGGAGCAGCCGGACCTGTCGCTGGTCATGCCCTGTTACAACGAAGAGGAATCGATCCCGGTGACGATTCCTCGGCTGGTGGGCGCGTTCGAGTCGGCGGGGTACCGGCTGGAGCTGGTGGCGGTGGACAACGGCTCGCGGGACGGCACGTCGCGCGCGCTGGCGAAACTGGCGGAGCGGCATTCGGGCGTGAAAGTGCACCGCGTGGAAGTGAACCAGGGGTACGGTTTCGGGCTGCTGTCCGGGATTCCGCACTGCACGGCGCCGTGGATCGGGTTCATTCCGGCGGATGGCCAGGTGGATGCGGCGGACGTGGTGCACCTGTACGAATCGGCGGCGGCATCGCGGGGTGACGTGGTGGCGAAGGTGCGGCGACGGTTCCGGATGGATGGGCTGCGCCGGAAACTGGTATCGATCACGTACAACGTGCTGGTGCGGGTGCTGTGGCCGAGGCTGGACACGCTTGATGTGAACGGTACGCCGAAGATCCTGCCGCGGAAGGCGCTGCTGGCGATGCGGCTGGAATCGCGAGGCTGGTTCCTGGATCCGGAGATGATGATCAAGGCGCATCTGATGGGGCTTCGGGTTCTCGAGTTCAACGCGTTTGCGCGGATGCGGGGCAGCGGCACATCGCACGTGCGGGCGGAGACGTGTCTGGAGTTTCTGCGCAACCTTGTGATCTACCGGTTCACGCCGAAGCTGCGCGCGTGGCGGCGCCAGCTGGGCGACTGGCGAGCGGAGCCGGACAGTCCGGCAATGGCGATGCGGGCGGGTGGCTGACGTGACGATGGAGAGCGTGAAGCCGCGGGCTGCGCCCGCTGGCTGGCCGTCGGTCGAGAGCCGCGTTCACCGGCTGCGCGGCAGCTGCCGTGCGTGTGGCAGCCCGCAGCTGAGTCGGTTTCTCGAGCTGGGTCCGCAGCCGCTGGCGAATGCGTTCCTCCGCGATGCCTCGGAGTTCGCGGCGGAGCGGCGCTACCCGCTCGATGTCTATTTCTGCGAAGGCTGTTCGCTGGTACAGCTGCTGGACGTGATCGATCCCGAGGTTCTGTTCCGCGATTACATCTACGTGACGGGCACGTCGACTACGATTGCGGAGCACAACCGGCGGTACGCGCAGACCGTGGTCGAGCGGGTGCCGGTGCGTCCGCACGACCTGGTCGTCGAGGTCGCGAGCAACGATGGCAGTCTGCTGCGGTGTTTCCAGCCGTACGGTGTGCGCACGGTGGGCGTCGAGCCGGCCGCGAACATTGCGGCCATGGCCAGAGCCGGAGGCGTGGAGACGCTGGCGGAGTTTTTCGATCTCGAGCTGGCGCGCACGCTTCGGCAGCAGCGCGGCGCGGCGAAGGCGGTGATCGGCAACAACGTGCTGGCGCACGTGGATGACACGCGCGGGTTCCTCAGCGGGTTCCGCGAGCTGCTGGCCAGGGACGGCCTGGCCATCGTCGAGGTGCCGTACCTGGGCGAGCTGGTGGACCGCAAAGAGTACGATACGGTCTACCACGAACACCTCTGTTACTTCTCGGTAACCACGCTGATGCGGCTGTGCGATGCGGTCGGCCTCTCCGTGCGGCGCATCGACCCCGTGCCGGTGCACGGCGGTTCGATCCGCATGTATGCGGGGCTGGCGGAAACGTTCGGCGCGCACGCGCCGGCTGTGGTTGCGGAATCGGATTCGGAGCGGCAGCGCGGGTTGACCAGTCTGGCCACATTCGAGCAGCTGGCGGCGGATGTTCGGGCCGGCCGTTCCGAGCTGGTCACCCTGCTGCGGCGGCTGAACGCCGAAGGCCGGAGCATGGCCGGCTACGGCGCGCCCGCCAAGGGCAACACGCTGCTCAACTACTGCGGCATTACGACGGAAGAAATACCCTGGACGGTGGACCGCAACCCGTTGAAGGTCGGGCGGTTCACGCCGGGCGCGCACATACCGGTGCTTCCCGTGGAAACGTTGCGGGAACGGCAGCCGGATTACGTGCTGATACTGGCGTGGAATTTTGCCGATGAGATCATGGCGCAGCAATCGGAGTATCATGCGCGCGGCGGGCGCTTCATCCTGCCAATCCCGAGACCGAGCATTGTCTGATGAAAGTCGTCATACTGGCCGGTGGCAAAGGCACTCGAATCTCCGAGGAGACTCGGCCAAAACCGATGGTGGACATCGGCGGCAAGCCGATCCTCTGGCACATCATGAGCATCTACGCGGCCCACGGCTTCAAGGAATTCCTGGTCGCGTGCGGCTACAAGGGCGAGATGATCAAGGAGTACTTCCACAACATCTTCATCCACAGCAACGACTACGTGATCGATCTGAAGGATGGATCGCTGAAAGTGCTGAACACGAGCGGCACGGACTGGCGGATCGGCGTGATCGACACGGGTCTGGACACGCAGACGGGCGGTCGCATCCGGCGGCTCAAGTCGTGGATCGGCGATGAGACGTTCATGGTGACGTATGGCGACGGTGTAGGCGCGATCGATATCCGCGGCCTGGCCGAGTTCCACAAGCGGCACGGCAAGCTGGCCACCGTGACGGCCGTGCGGCCGCCGGCCCGGTTCGGCGGGCTCACACTCGAGCAGGACAGCGTGCGCGAGTTTTCCGAGAAGCCGCAGACCGGCGAAGGCTGGATCAACGGCGGTTTCTTCGTGTTCGAGCCGCGCGTCTTCGACTACTTCGAGGGCGACGAGTCGGTGCTGGAGCGCGAGCCGCTGGAACGCCTGGCCATGGACGGCCAGCTGATGGCGTTCAAGCACACGGGGTTCTGGCAGCCAATGGACACGCTGCGTGAGAAGATGTATCTCGACCAACTCTGGGCGAGCGGCAAGGCGCCATGGAAAGTGTGGGAAAAGGATTCTGGTTCGGGCGACGCGTCTTTGTCACGGGCGCGAGCGGCCTCCTCGGCTCCGCACTAGTCGAAGAACTGGCGGCGCGCAGTGCGCAGGTGGTCTGCCTGCTGCGCGACTGGGTTCCGGAGAGCCGGCTGGTCGAGGCAGGGCAGCTCGACCGGGTGACGGTCGTGCGCGGCGAGCTGGAAGACCTGACCGTTCTGCTGCGCGCCATCAACGAGTACGAGATCGACTCGGTCTTTCATCTGGGCGCGCAGACCATTGTCGGCACGGCATCGCGCTCGCCGCTGTCGACGTTCGAAGGGAACATCCGCGGCACGTGGAACCTGCTCGAGGCCTGCCGTCTCTGCCCGAAGCTGGTGCAGCGGGTCCTTGTGGCATCGAGTGACAAGGCGTACGGCGAACACGAGACGCTGCCGTACACGGAGGACGCGCCCCTGGTCGGCCGGTTCCCGTACGATGTCTCGAAGTCGTGCGCTGACCTGATCTCCTTCTCCTATCACGTGACCTATGGCACGCCTGTGGCCGTCACGCGCTGCGGCAATCTGTTCGGGCCGGGCGACCTCAATTACAACCGGCTGATTCCGGGCACGATCCGGTCCGTGTTGCAGAACGAGCGGCCGATCATCCGGAGCGATGGCACGTTCATCCGCGACTATTTCTACGTACGCGATGCGGTGGACGCGTACCTGCAGCTTGCGGAACGGGTGCCGGGGCCCGGCTTCACGGGGCACGCCTTCAATTTCGGGATGGAGCGGCCGCTCTCGGTGACGCAGGTGGTGCAGCTGCTGCTCGAGCTGATGGGCCGGACGGATCTCGAGCCGGTCATCCTGAACGAAGCGAATCACGAGATCCAGCGGCAGTATCTCGACTGCACGCGGGCGAAAGCAAAGCTGGGCTGGGCGCCAACGCGTACGCTGGAGGAAGGACTGGTGGACACGATCGCGTGGTACGCGGCAAAGCTGGGCCGCGGCGCGGAGCGCGGCGCGCCGGCCAGTCCGGCGAAGCCGCGCCGTGTGACCTCGGGCGCATGAGCGGCGCAACGGCCACGCGCCCGGACGACCGTACCGCCGGCCCGGCGCCGGCCGAACCGACGGGCCGCGCGCGCGCGCCGCGCTGGCTGATCGCCGGCGCCGTCTCACTGATTGCGCTGCTGCTGCCGCCCGGCGCGACGGCGGCGCTGCTCGTCGGGCGTGACTCGCTGTTCCTGGCCGATGTGACCGCCGGCGTCTGGATCTTCAAGGGTGCACTGCTGCTGAACGTCGCGGCCGTGATGCTGCTGGCGCAGTGGCTGCGGGCGCCTGCCTCGGGCGCGGCGCTGCTGGACTGGCGGGCCGCGCAGCCGACAGGCCAGCCGGTGGCGGCGCTTGCGATCCTGCTGACACTGGCGTTAGCGCTGCGGCTGCCCGAGCTCGGGGCCGGCCTGTGGCACGATGAGATCGCCACACTGCTCGAGTACGGCCGCCGCCCGGTCGGCGAGATCCTGGCGACGTATCCGTCCCAGAACCAGCATCCGCTCTACTCGCTGCTGGCCCGGGCCTCAGTCGCGGTCTTCGGCCTGAGCGCGTGGGCGCTGCGGCTGCCTGCCGTGCTGCTGGGGACAGCCAGTCTCGCGGCACTCTACGCATTCGGTACGCGGATCGGCCGCCCGCGCGAGGCGCTGCTCGCCACGCTGCTGCTGGCCGTTTCGTACCATCACGTCTGGTTCTCGCAGAACGCGCGCGGTTACACCGGACTCATGCTGCTGTCTGTGCTGGGCAGCGGGCTGTTCCTGGGGCTGCTCAACGGGCAGGTGAAGCGCCGGGGCGCCGTCATTCCTGGCTACGGCGCGTGCATGGCGCTCGCGATCTGGACGCATCTGACAGCGGCGTTCGTCGTGGCGGCCCATTTCGTGATCTGGTCCGGTCTCGCGCTGCGCCGGCGCGAGCCGAGCGACGCCGGCTGGATGCTGGCGCCGCTCTTCGCGATGGTGCTGGCAGCCACGTTCGCACTGCAGCTCTACGCGCTGATGCTGCCGCAATTCGGCGAAACGCTGTTCGCGCCGAAAGCCGAGTTCGGCGCTACACCCTGGCGCAGCCCGGTCTGGCTGATCGCGGAAACGCTGCGAGGCGCGGCGCGCGGACTGCCCGGCGGCTGGGCCGGTCTCGCCGCCGGCGCCGCCGTGGCCGTCGCGGGTACACTCAGCTTTGCCCGGCGATCCGCGCCACTCGCGGCGCTGCTGCTGCTGCCCGCTGCGCTGACGGCGGCCGCACTCGTTGCCCTGAACCACAATCTGTGGCCGCGCTTCTTCTTCTTTGCGGCCGGTTTTGCCGTGCTGATCGCCGTTCGCGGCGTGTTCGCGGTTCTCGAGCGGGTGTGGCCGGCGCATGGCGCCCTGGCGGCTGCGGCCATGCTGGCACTGGCTGCCGCCGGCAGCGCCTGGACCCTGCGCGCCGCCTGGGGCCCCAAGCAGGATTACGAGGCAGCGCTCGCCCGCGCGACCCAGGTTCGCGCGCCCGGCGACGTCCTGGTCGCCGCCGGCCTGGCCGGCTACGCTCTGCGCGATTACCTGCGGGCCGATGTCCGGACGGTCGAGTCCGAGGCTGAACTGGTAGCCGCGGAAAACACCGGTCCGAAGACCTGGATGCTCTATTCGTTTCCGACACACCTCGCCGCTGCCGAACCTGAGGTATGGGCCCGGATCCAGCGGGAGTATCACAGCGTGGCCGAGTTCCCGGGTACACTCGCCGGGGGGACCGTTTACCTGCTATCGAGACCATGAGAACCTCGTACGACGAAACGCAGCTCGGCCTCATCGAGCACGTCCCGCTCACGGACAGCCGGCCGCTCGCGACCGCGGTCTCCATCGTCATCCCCGCCTACAACGAGGCCGCGCACGTTGCCGACGAGATCGACGCCGTGCGCAAGGTGATGAAAGGGACGGGCTGGGAATTCGAAATCATTGTCGTCGATGACGGCTCGACGGATGACACCGCCGCCCGCGCGGCCGCCACCGGCGTGCGCGTGCTGCGACACCCCCGGAACCGCGGCTACGGCGCCGCGCTGAAGCGCGGCATTGCCGCCGCGCAGTATGGATGGATCCTCATCACGGATGCCGACGGAACATACCCGGCGGCCTCGATCCCGCTGCTGCTCGCCCGCGCCGACGACGCCGACATGGTGGTGGGCTCACGGACCGGGCAGAACGTGGCCATCCCGATGGAGCGACGTCCGGCCAAATGGTTTCTGCGCACGCTCGCGAGCTACCTGGCAGAGCAGGAACTGCCGGACCTCAACTCGGGACTGCGGCTCATGCGGAAAGAGCTGGTCGAGCGGTACGTCCATCTGCTGCCATCCGGATTCTCGTTCACAACGACCATCACACTGGCCTGCGCCTGCAACGACCATCTCGTCGAGTACGTCCACATCGACTACCTGGCGCGCCGCGGCCAATCCAAGATCCGGCCGCGACACGCCTACGATTTCACCATGCTCATCCTGCGCACGATCGTCTTCTTCAATCCGCTCAAGGTTTTCATCCCGCTGGGTGCGCTGATGGCGCTGATCGGGCTCGCGAAGTTCGGCTACGATGTGGTGATCGGCAATCTGTCGGAAAGCGCAGTCTTCCTGCTGCTGGCGGCACTGCTCATCTGGTGCGTCGGCATGCTCGCGGATCAGAACGCGAGAGTCGCATCACGTCGCTGACGCCTCGCGCGGCCGCGACCAGCAGAGCAGCCATCGCCAGCCGCAGAGCCATCGAACTCAGCCGGGCTGGTTCGACTTTCGCCAGATCACCCAAAGCACGACGGCGGCCAGTGCGAAAACCGGCAGCGGGGAAACGGCATCACCGATCCAGGGCCGGAACTGCTCCATGCGCGAGAGCGTCGTCAACACGGGCAGCTGGAAACCGCCCGTCAGCACGCGCAGTACCGGATCCAGCACACCCAGCGGGCGGAACACCTCGCGGTTCATCGCCATGCACCAGTTCAGCGTCACCGACGCAATGGCGAACGTCAGGAGCCAGCCCCGCGGCAGGCGCGACAGCACGAGCGCCGCGGGCAGAAACAGGAACGGCAGGATCGGCGTCAGGTAGCGCACGCCTGTGTTCCACTGCAGGCGCGTGTAGTTGCTGCCGCCGAAGAACACCCAGAGCGCCGCGAACAGTACCAGGCACACGGCCAGCGCCCACGCGTTCTCGCGCCACGCCGCGGACTTGCGGAACAGCGGCGCGGCAAACGCCAGAAGCAGCAGCGGCGCCGTCGCGAACAGACCGTAGCGATGATCGAACGCGAGCGAAGCGAGCAATTCGAGTTGCGGCAGGCTGTAGCCCTGATACCCACGGTCGCTGTACTCGACCGGAGGCATCCAGTGCTGACCTGGAAGGAATGGATTGCCGAACGCGCGCCACTGGTACAACCACAGCAGCAGAACCGGTGGCAGCGTGCCCAGCACGTACCACGCGCCGTGCCGAATCGCCTCCGGCGCCGACGCCTCCCGCCATTGCTTCAGCACAAGGTACCCGAACAGCCCGAGCAGGAAGACCACGCCGCTGTAGTCGAAGAGAAGCGCGGCCCCGCCCGCGACGCCCGCCAGAACCGAACGTTTCACGCGCGAAGGCACGGCGTGCGCCGACGGATTCCAGACCGCGAGAAAACCCGCGAACGCAATGTGGCCAAGCATCAGATTGTGATTGAGAAAGCCGGTCCGGAAGAATACAGGCGTCCCGAACGCGTAGAGCAACGCAAGCCAGAGCGCCTGCCGGTCCGAGGCCAGCAGCGCCCGCAGCGCCAGGAACACCAGAACAACGCCGAGCGCCGAGCCCGGCGCCATGAAAAACACCTGCGTGATCAGCGAAGCCAGGCCCAGCTTCACATCGAGGCCGCGACGATACGCCTCCGCGTAGAATCCGGCTGAACGCGTGCGCGGCGAATCGAACGTCGGCGGTATCGTGTCCCCACGCGCCTGACGGCCCGCCTGGACCCGGCCCACCACAGCGTCCACCCCCGGACGCGCAAGGAAGTACGGTACCGCGGCAAACATCGAAATGCCTGGATTGTTGCCTATGTGCCAGCCGTACCCCGGCTTCTCGAACAGATCCGGATGCAGACCGCCGTACTCATCGAGCCGGAAGCTGAAGCGGTCCGCAAGCGCGATCGCTGGATAGTGCTCGCGCACCACGTCCGTCGAGGCGTGGATCGCGTACACCACCCAGCACGTGACCAGCAGCCGCCACGCCGTCGACTTCGTGCTCCGCGTCCACACTCCCGTTTCACCCAATGCGTGTCCACTCCCGGCTTCCAACGACCATCCTGATCGCGCCCGAGCGCGCCCGCCGGCCGCAAACGCGGGTTCCGGCCTGCATTATCGGTTAGGCCACCGCCCTCCGACAGGCACGGCTCGGGCCCGGCGCCCGGTGCGGTTACTGTCCTATAAGTCATTGCAATACAATAATATATAGCGCGTTGCACGGCACACTGTCGCGCGCACGCCGCAACTCGTGTCGGCAGCTGCGGTCACCACGGACCGCGGAAGAGGCGGATGGGAGGGTTGACCGTGGGATAGTCGAGTGCGGGCATTGAGAGCCAGGGAAAGAGCCGCGGCGTCTGAAAGAACGCGACGAGCCGGAACGCCGTTCCGTTTCCCAGCATGGCGGTGAACAGCTGCGGTGGAAACGAGCGGCTGTGTGGGGATCCGGGTTCGCTGGTGAAGTCAGCAATGGCGATGACGAAGGCAGGCCTGCGCACGAGCCAGCCGGCGAGGATGCGATCGGCGGCGGCATCGGAGACGTCGGGCGCGACGTACATGCCGCGGTAGGGTGCGGCGAAGGCGGCGACGATGCCGGAGTCGAGCGGAGGCAGCTTCTGCGACGGTCCGAAGTACTCGATGCGATCGCCGGGCGCGGTGTGCTCACGGAGCCACTCTGCGGCGGCGTATCGCGAATCGCGAAGCATCTGCCAGGAGAGGTCGGCGGAGCGTAGCAGCAGCAGGGCGAGCGCGACGCCGGCGATGGCGGCCGCGGCGGTGCCGAGCGAGCGACGCGTGGCCAGCGCCCGCTGGACGGCGATCGCGATGAACGGCGCGAAGAGCGGTGCAACGGGCAGCATGTAGCGCAGCTGGGCGGCGCGAAGTGTGAGGAAGATCCAGATCACATAGGCGATCGGTGGCGCGGCGAGGAGCGCCAGGCGGTCGCGCCGGGCGAGGGTCCAGGCGAGTCCGGCGAAGGCGAGGAGCAGGCCGGGCCAGGACAGAATGTCGGCGAGGTCATGAACGAGCGCGCGTGCGTATGCGACGTGGCCGGCGGCGGAGTACGCAAACGTGGGCACGACCTGGGTGCCGCCGGCGGCAAGGGTATCGAGGCGGCCGGAGATGAATCGAAGGTGGTCAAAGTAGCGGCCGGGATCGACGAACAGGCCGCTGCCGATTCCGAGCGAAAGAAAGGCGATGAGTAGTGCGGCGAGGAGCGGCCTCCATGCGGACCAGGAGCGCAGCTCACCGGCCTGGTTCCGCCGGAGCCACAGCATGAGGAACGGCAGCGGCAGGAACGCACCGAGCGCGGCTTCCTTGGTAGCGAGCGCGAAGCCGATGGCGGCGCCCATAACGAGGGCTCGGCGGCGGGTGATGCCGAGCACGACGCAGCGAGTGAACGCGGCGTGGGCGATCGCGGAGAAGCCGATCATCGTCATGTCGACATTGCCGGTGCGCGCGTAGTAGGCCATGGGGAACGCGAGCGCGGCGGTGGCGGCGGTGATCCAGGCGCCGGCGCGACCGAGCGCGACCCTGCCGATGTCGAAGCAGGCGACGACGGTGGCAATGGCCATGATCATGGTGACGAGGTGTGCGACGAGGCCGAGTCGCGCGATGGCGGCCGCCGGGTCACGGAACCCGTAGGGATAGACGGTCGATGGGGATGTCCAATCTCCAGTGACGTACCACCAGCCGAGCAGGGGCGCCGAGGCCGCGGACGACATGAAGGAGTACATCAGCGGGTATCCGAGATTCCGGTCAGGCTTGGGCTCGACGATGTTGTGGATCTCAGCGAGCGGACCGAGCGGCGTTTCGTCGTCCACGCCCCAGGGGCGGGTGCGTTCGGGCGCGGTAGCGTGAGGCACGCCCCACCAGACGCCGGGCAGGAACAGCAGAAGTGCGAGGCACGCGGCAGCGACGTGGCCGCGAGCCAGCGTGCGCGCGGACGATGGCGAGGCACCGGCAAGCATGCCCCGGCTACCGATTTCCCTTGGAGCGGTTGAGCGGGATTGCAGCGGGCTGAAGGATGGCCCGCGGCGCAACCGCAGGGCAAGAGACTTGCCTCGGACCGGCCGATTGTCTATTCAGCAACCCGTTCGGGCGCCGGCCGCAGCCGGGTCGGCCGCGGCTCCACGGGGACGGTCCATGCGCGAGGTTCTGCTCTTCATTCATCGGTGGATCGGCCTGACCGCCGGCCTGATCTTCGCCATGGTCTCGCTGACGGGCGGCATTCTCGTCTACGAGATCGAGCTGGACGAGCTGTTTCGCGGGCCGCGCTTCGCCACGACGCCCGGCCGCGTCGATGCGTCCGTTGTGACCGCGGCGGTCGAGGCAGATCACGCCGGAGCTGTGATCGCACAGGTCGACTGGCCGTCTGCGGCCCAGAACATCTACCGCGTCCACTTCGACGTCGAAGGCCGGCGGCAGTTCCTCACGTTCGACCCGGGCACCGGCCGTGAGATCCGGGCGCGCTCGCCCGGCCGCATACTCTCCCTCAATCGTCGCGTACACACCAGCCTGCTGGTCGGTCCCATCGGCAGCAAGCTGGTTGTCTACACGTCGATGGCAGCCATCCTCGCGATGGCGCTCGGCCTGTTCCTCTGGTGGCCAGGTCTGCGCCGCTTCTGGCGCGGCTTCCAGATCCGCCTGCGCCGCGACTTCTACATTCTGAACTTCGACCTGCACCAGGTGCTCGGGATCCTGTCGCTGCCCCTGCTCCTCGCCCTGACGATCACCGGCGTGCTGCTGCCGCATCCTCGTGGCGTCAACCGTTTCGCGGACCGGCTGCACGGTCCGCCACCCGCCGATCCGCTGCGCCAGGCGATCTCGACGCCGCCCCCCGATTCGGCTCGGCCGCGAGCCGCGCTGGTCGCCGTCACGACCAATGCCTTGGCCGCGACCGGCGGCGGCGAGCTGTCCGCTCTGATCTATCCGCGGACGCCGCAGCACGTCTTTGTCGCGGTTGTGCTCGGACCCGACGGCGCTTCCCGAGCCGACACGGCACGGGTCGCACTGGACGCCTGGTCCGGCGAAGTCCTGGCCGTGCACCACGTCGACTCGCCGTTCCGCCTGGATTTCAACTTCGCAGAAAAGCTCCATTTCGGCCGCGCGGGCGGGCCTGTCCTTCGATTCCTGACCATGGTGGTGTGTTTTGTCGGATTCGTCATGCTGCTCACAGGCGTAGCGGTCTGGTGGATCAAGCGCACGCGCAAGGCCGGGGCCACGGATCGTAGGGAGAGCCGGCCGACCGAAGCCGGAGCGGGCTGAGCCGCACGCGCGCCGCAGCGCGTGGCCATGTCCATCAGAGCGCAGTCTGCCTTCGCGGCGAGCCCACTATTTGGAGTGGCGCGCAGACTGCGCGCCACTATTCGTTGGGTGCTCCGCGATGCCGCGCATGCCGCGAAGCGAGCACAGATGTTGCAAACACGCCGGGACTGCGAGATCAGCGCCGGAACGTGGATCCCCGCCCGGAAACGGCGCTGACTGTGCGTCATGCGTTCGACTGCTGGTTCGTGGCCGCCCTCGGTTCGGTGCGGCACGACCCACGGCGTGCGCCATGGCGTACCCGTTCTCAAAGCATGCTGGAGGCGTTTTGGCCGACCGTGCTCAGCGAACGGAACTCCGGGCGACGATTGCCTCATGGGTCCGCCGAAACCGGGCGGATCTGGTCATCGCTGTTGCCCTCCTTCTGACTGCCGGCCTTGGCGTTTTCCTCCAATCGGGACAGCTCGACCGCCGGTTGCTGAGCTACGAGGCAGTGGACGTCTGGTTCGAAGCGGACATCGCGCGGGTCATCGACAACATGTCCGATCGGTGGTCCAACTTCCACCGGGCAAACGTGCACCCGCTGTTCGGACCCTTGATGTATCCGCCCACGCAAGTGCTGACGCGGGTGTTCGGCGTGGAATCGATGACCGCGGTGCGGCTGGTGATCGCCGCGGTTGCGGGGCTCTGGATGGCGGGGTTCTACGCGGTGTTGCGCGTGCTGGGCGCACGACGGCTGGACGCATTGCTGCTGTGCGGCGTTGCGGGTGCGAGCGCGGCGTGGATCTTCTGGTTTGCCATACCGGAGACACATCCGCTGGGCTCGCTCAGTGTGCTTTCGGCGATCGGGCTCGTCGCCCTGATGCAGCGGCGAGCCGTGCCCGCGATGTGGACCGTTGCAGTGAGTGCATTCACCCTGGGTGTTACGATCACGAACTGGATGGCGGGTCTGCTGGGTTCGCTGCAACGCCGGCCGGTCCGTGATGCGATGCAGATTTCGCTGAACGCGCTCGCCGTAGTAGTGCTGCTATGGGCGGCATCCAAGAAACTGATGCCGTCGGCGGAGTTTTTCCTGGGCCAGCCTCCGGAATCCGGCCACATTCTGTCACCGGACGCGCGGGGCGCGCCCGCGATCCTCGCGTCGATGTTCTCGCACACGATCGTGATGCCGGCCATCGAGGTTGTGGACCGGCCGGGCGCCGGCGAATGGCCGGTGATGATCTCGCAATCGATGGGGCCGGGCTCGGCGGGCCCGGCCAGCGTGATTGCGGTGGGCCTCTGGGCGGTGCTGTTCGCGGGCGGGCTGTACACGCTGATTCGAGAGCCCTCGCTGCGACTGCTGCGGAATTATCTGCCGCTCCTGCTGGGCGGACAGATTGCCCTGCACCTGGTGTTTGGCGCGGAGACGTTCCTGTACGCGCCGAACTGGCTGCCGATCCTGCTCGTGATCGCGGGCGTCAGTGTGATCGGCCGGCTGCGCGTGGCCGCAATCATCGGAGCGAGCGCATTGATCGTTGCGGCGGCGGTCAACAACATCGGCCAGTGGCAGAGAGCCAACGGCCTGCTCTCGGAAGTGGAAGAAATGCATTTCGAGGTGGCCCGCCAGATGTCGCTGCGACCGTCGGATCCGTGGCCACGGAAAGGCATGCGTCATTTCATCGGGGATCCGGATATGCGCGGGTTCGAGTGGGCGGCGCACGCGCTGGGTGGGAGCCTGAGCCCGGGCCGTTATCAGTTCGGCATCTCGCTCTGGGTCCTCGAGCCTGACGGCAACCTGCGGACGCGGAGCGGCGCCATGGATTCGAGCCTGATCCAGGAACAGGTTCTCGATTCGGCCGGCCCGGCCGCACAACGGATTCGGACGCGCTCGCCCTACTACGAAAGCACGTGGTCCGCTGATGGCGAACGCCGGTTCCGCCTCGATCTGTCCGTGTTCCCGGGACCGACGCGGATGGCACTCGCGGTTCGTGCGGTGGGCCCGCAGTCCGCACCGATCCGTTCGCTGGCGTGGGACGGGAAGCGGTTGATCGTGAACGGACGATGGACGATCACGGTCCAGGATCAACCCGTCAGGGCATACCTCGTGCGTGAGGGCGAACGCGCGTGGCAAACGAAGCGGACTACGGCGACGCGACTGGCAACTCCGGATGGATGGGGTTCGGCCCGCCTCGAGCTGGAGGAAGCGGGGAATTTCGTCGTTATTGTCGAGGATCTCACCGCGGACGCACCCCTCGACCGGCCGCTGGACCAGCTGCCGCACCTGACCCTGCGCAGCCCGTAAGCCTGGTGCCGAGCCTATGCCGCTGAAAAGGTTGTCGCGCGCGCAGTGGTACGCGTGCGCTGTCCTCGTGATGTTTGTCGTCTGGGTCCTCTTCGCGTTCCTCGCCGTACCGCGAATCGTCCAGTGGGCGTATGAGGATCCAGGCATTCCCGTCCTGAGCGGGATCATTGCCGGGCGCGAAGTGCATCCGCTGGCGCACTACCAGCAGCTGGCGCGGCGCGCGGCACTTCAGTACACGGCGATCTTCGCCGTGCTCGCGGCCGGTGCACTGGCAGCGATCCGTTTTCGTGTGGCGCTGCGTGCGCGGGCAGCGGCGTTGCTCCGGACGGCGCCCGTCGTGTATCGCGCCGAGCTGGTGCTACTGGGCGTCTGGTTCGGATTTCTTTCCGGCGCTATCGAATCCGTGCCCACGTGGCTGCGTGCGATCCTGACGCGGGATCCGCGGGAAATGCCGGCGCCCGAAGTGATCTGGATGGGTCCAATCGCCGGCGTGATTGCGGGAACGCTGATCGCGCTGATCCTCGCGTTCGTGCTGCGGGCGCGGCGAGGTCTGAGCCTGCGTATCCCCGTCGCATTGTTCGCGTGGGCGGCGGCGCACGCGCTGATCCGGAACGCGCGACTTGGCATCGACCCGTGGGCCGTGGCGCTGCTCGCGCTGGGCGCCGCCGTGCAGCTGTCTGTCTGGGTTTCCCGACACGGAGCCGGCTGGCGTCGCTTCGTCCGCACGACTGCGCCGCTCATGATCGTCTGGCTGCTGGTGGCCTTGACGGGGACGGTCGGTCTCGAGCGAATTCGTGAGCGCGTCCGTATTGCGCGACTGGGAGACGCGGCCGCCGGTTCACCGAGCGTGCTGTTTCTCATCCTCGACACGGTGCGCGCCAGCCAGCTGAGCGTCTACGGCTACGCACGGGAGACGGCGCCGCAGCTCGAGCGACTGGCCGCAGCCGGCGTGACGTTCGACGCAGCCATGGCGACTGCGCCCTGGACACTGCCCTCGCACGCCAGCCTGTTCACCGGCCGGTACGCCCACGAGCTCCCGACCGATTTCGATCGCGCGCTCGACGCCGAGTTCCCGACACTCGCCGAACGACTGGCCGCTCGCGGTTACGCGACCGGCGGCTTCGTCGGCAACTTCGTCTACTGCTCGACAGCGTCCGGACTGGATCGCGGATTCACGGCGTAC
>Ga0187892_10004872_pt1 | contig 21942 bp, 11 predicted proteins | sample MA1701073metaG_FD_139345 | JGI IMG/M metagenome (GOLD analysis project Ga0187892, IMG submission 139345) | Bio-ooze microbial communities from a basaltic lava cave in the Kipuka Kanohina Cave System on the Island of Hawaii, USA - MA170107-3 metaG ... | reverse complement strand
GCGACGGGCGGGCGGCCGGGCCGGATCTGGAATCTCTTCGTCGAACACCTGCCTCCTTGCGGCGCGCCGGACGTGAAGTCCGTTTCTGCGCCCTCGGCCGTTGAGTTTCCGGGCAGTGGGATCGGTCGCAAGGTAGTGCCGGACCCAGCCGGAGGATGGCGGGCGACGGGCGAGAATCTTCTTCTTGACTCAGACCCGGCGGGGAGTAGCGTGAAACAGGAGGTGTACCTGCGCGTTTCGCGTGACGGTGGAAGAGTCGGAAGAGTCGTCGCCGCCGCGTCTCGGTGGCGGACGACTTCCCGGCAAGGAGAATACCGATGCGAATGCGATCGAGATTCGTCGTGGCTGCTTTGCTTGTGGCCGCCTTCATGTCCCCCCCCTGAGCTTTTCGAAGTCGTGGCCGGCACGCCCGCGATCCCGCGCTTCCAGGCGCGCTCCATGTACTGGGCCGGCGGCCGCGGCGCGAGCGCCGTGGCGCACGGCGACTTCGACCATGATGGTCACATGGATCTGGCGGTGGCGCTCTCGGGCCAGCGCGAGCCGGACACGACCGAGACCGACCACCACGACCAGGTCGTGATCCTTCTCGCGAATCCCTCAAACCCGGGATCGTTCCTGCGATCCGATGACCTCGATCCGGGGACTAAGTTCGAGGCCGCGGACAACGTGAAGCGCTTCGACGTCTCGAACACCGCGGGCGAAAAGGACTCCGACCCGGTCGCGCTTCTCTGCGTCGACCTCGATCAGGATGCGAGCGCGATCCCGGAGATCGTCGTCGCCAACGCGAAGGCCAATTCCGTCACGGTCATCTGGAGCCCCGACGGCTCGACAACCACCAGCCACACGCCCTACGACTTGCCGAGCGGCGCCACGAACCCCCGCGACCTCGCGGCGGGCGACTTCGATCACGACGGCTGGACCGATATCGCGGTCGCTTGCGGAACGTCGCCCGCAAAGGTCGTCGTCTTCCGGAACGTCTCGGGCGGAGGGCCCACCGGCCGCGTGCTCCAGAACGAAACCGAGTCGCCCTACACTCTCACGAAAGGGAGCGTCACGGGCAACTTCGCGAGCGCGATCGGCGTCTACGCGATACCGAACGACACGACGATGGACGACCTCGTCGTGACGACGCGGGACGAGGCCACGAACGGACACCTCTGGTTTCTCAGGCGCAAGCTCAACACCTGGGACAAGTTCAACGTCCTCGCCCAGCACGCCGTCCCGGTGAAGCCGGTCGATCTCGCAGTCGCCGACGTGTTCAGCGACAGCGGAGTCGAGCTCCTCATCGTTCACGACGAGGGGCCGGCGCAGCAACCCTCGGAAACGCTGACGATCGTGTACGCTCCAACGTCGACGACACTCGCAAACAAGACGTACGATGTTCGTGAAGGCTGCTCAGGCGTGGCGGTCGGCTTCTTCGACGGGGACACTTCGCTCGACGTTGCAGTCCTCCATCCGGAGACGTACACGATCCAGCACGGCTCGTTCCTGACGATCCTCAGGAAAGAGGAGGCGGCATACGTCTTTGCTCCACCCGTCCACTACCACACGAGCCTCGTCCCGCTGGGTCTGACCGTCTTCGACTTCAACGAGGACGGCGAGGACGACGTCGCGGTCCCCGGCAGCTATTTCGACGGCGGAGACGCAAATCCGAGGCCCGAGCCCGCGTTCGTCTCGGTCCACATGAACGATGCGCAGGAGTCGACGGGCCGCCTCGTCTCCGACATCCGCGTGCCGTACACCCGCGAAACCGAGGCCGACGAACTTCCGACGCCGCACAACGTGAGCGCGTTCGGGCGGAGGAACTTCCTCGAGAACCTGAATCCGGGGACGTACGCCGCTTCCGACAGCTACCTGGACTCGGTCGTCGCCGCCAAGAACACAGAGAACGTCGTCGCCAGCATGGGCAAGGGAGACGGCTCGTTCGGATCGAGCCTCACCTCGTCCACGCTGACCGAGCGCCGGTTCGAGATCGATCTCGAGGGCCGGAACCCGAAGGACCTCGCCTACGGCGACTTCGACGCCGACGGAGATCCCGATTTCGCCACGGCCAACACGGGGATCCCGGGCACCTCGTGGGTGAAGAACTTCTGGGTCGAGAACTCCGGCGCGATGGAGTTCTCGGCTCCGCACCACATGCCGGGCCATCCGACCTTGATCGGGTTCAGCCCGGCGTCGATCGTCTTCGCCAACGTCGACGGCGGGGACGACGACCATCTCGAGATGATGGTGGGAGCGACCCGCAACTACTTGGGCGCTCGCACGCACTGGCTTCTCGTCTACGACTGGATCCCCGGCGACTGCTCGGGAACGCCGTGCATCGTCGAGCATTTCGAGCTCAAGGGATCGGTGGAATTGACCCATCCGCTGCACGATCTCGAGGTCGGCGACATCGACGCGGACGGATACACCGACATCGCGGTCGCCCTCCGCGGCCTCAAGTCCGACGGCTCCGAGGCCGACGACGACTGCGAGGACCTGGAAGTGACGGGCGCGAGCTTCGGCGGAGTGGCGGTCGTCTGGGGCCGGGTGCCGCAGTCGCCGTACCTCGATGGCTGGGCTTTCGAGTCGACCGTGACGTACGCGCCGGACTCCGAGCAGCATGTCCGGGATCCGAGAAACGTCCTCATCGACGACCTCATCCCCGACGGCGGGAATGACCGTCTCGACGTCGTCGCCGTGTCGCACTGCAACGACCGGTTCGTCGTCTTCGAGAACACCGGCTCGCGGCAGTTCTCCCGCCGGGACTTCTACGAGGTCGGCGGCTTTCCCAACAGCATCGTGAGCGGCGACCTGAACGGCGACGGCCGGCCGGATCTCGCCGTCAATGGGGAAGTCTCGAACAACGTCGCCATCTGCCTCGCCAGGTGCGAGGCCGTGGGCGGCTTTTGGTTCGAGCCGCCTTTCTTCATCGGGGATGGGCCGAAGGGGTACTACCTCTACGGCGGCCGGGTCGACGGCGACGAGACGACGGGGACGTTTGACATCGTCTCGGTCTCGCGGGACTCGGACTCGATCTCGACGTTGCTCAATTTGGGGGTGCCGTGAGCGAATCGAACGTCGAACCCATAGCCCCAACGTTTCGGGAGAGCGCCATCTTGCCGAGCGAGCGTCCATGGCCTTGCCCGCGACCGTTACTCGTTTCGCTCGTCATCGGGGCGCTAACCGTTGGCCTAGGATCGAGTGGCTCCGCGGCCCTCGCTCAGATCGAGTTCGAGGGTCGAAAGGACATCCTGACGCAAAGAGGCTACGTCGGCGACGTCTTCGCTCACGACTTTGATCAGGACGGAGTCGTGGATCTCCTGAACCTCGATGGTCGATTCTCGGCTGATCCGAGGATTGAGTTCTTCCACGGCCGCGGCGACGGGACGTTCGACAACCCCATCAACTTGCCTTCGATCACGGACGTATGGGCGGGGAGGCTTGCGGATATCGACGGCGACGGGCGTCTCGACATCATCTCGAACGCGACCGGAACGGCATCACGCAATGAGGTCGCGGTGTTCCTGGCGGCGGAACCGCCGAACTGGCTCGGCTTCCCGGTTCGGTCGGTCGTGGGCATCCACTCCGGACGTCCGCTCCCTGTCGATCTCGACAACGACGGATCTCTCGATCTCGTCATTGCGCGAGACAACAGTGTCGTTGACGCAATCCTTGTCGCTCGAGGCGCGGGCGACGGCTCTTTCAGCGTGTTGGCCGAGTATCCAATCCCGAATCCGTCGGACATGGTGGCCGCTGACTTCGACGGGGACGGCCACACGGACGTCGCCGTGAACTCGGTCGCCGACAGCATGATGTACGTCTACATCGGGATCGGCGATGGCTCGCTCGCTCCACCGACGGCCTATACGCTTCGCCCTTTCGAGCGCTCCATTGCTGCGGCTGACGTGAACCGCGACTCCTGGGTCGATATCGTGTCGTTCAACACCGAGGCGGTCGCTCGGTTGAACGACGGTGCCGGACGTTTCGTGGAGGGCGGGATCTACACGACTGGCATAACGTCAGTCTTCAACGCCTGTGCATTGGATTTCAACTCCGATGGCATTCCGGACTTCGCCTGCTTGGGGAGCGATCGAGTCGGGATCGGCAACGTCTCCGCGCTCTCGCTTCTCCTGAGCGACGGCCTGGGGGGCTACAGCGCGCCCTTCAAGGGCCTCGTCGCCCAGGATACGGGCAGCCTGTCGATCGCCGACATCGACGCCGACGGCGCCGTCGACTTCGCCTTCGGGAGTGCGACCGGCCCCGACGTCCCGATCCTCTTGGGCGACGGGGCGGGCCGCGTCGGGCCGCTAGCGCGCCGCATCCCCGTCACGCGCGACATCTACCACCTCTCCCGGGCGGCGGACTTCGACGGCGACGGGCTCTTCGACGTCATCGGCGCAACGAACTCCCCTGGGGCCTTCCTCTTCCGCGGCACGCCCGACGGCGCGGTCGCGTTCGACTCGGTCGTCAGCGACTCGCTCCTCGTCCGCGACATGGCGGTGGCGGACTTCAACGGCGACCGGATGCTCGACGTCGCGCTCGCGGAGGACGTCTTAGCTCTCTTCCTCGGCGACGGCACGGGCCGGTTCGTCCAAGGCCCGACCTTCCCGCAGCCGGGACCCATTACGGCGATGGACCATGGCGACATCGACGAGGACGGGATTCTCGACGTCGTCATGACGAGCGTCACGTTCAGCGAGACGCGGATCTACCTCGCCGACGGGGCGGGCTCGTTCCTCAATCCGCCGATCCGCATGCCGGGAACGCAGGCGGCCCAGGTGATTGCGCAGGACGTCGATCTCGACGGGCACCTCGATCTCGCGCTCGGCGGCGCCGGGACGCAGATGGTGCGCTTTGGCAACGGCACGGGCGCTTTTCCGGCGAGCGTAAGTGTGCCGAACGCCACGGCGGCCACGACCGACATGACCGTCTCGGATTTCGACGGCGACGGCCTCCTCGACGTCGCGTTCCTGGGGGAGGAGGGGATAGCGCCCGGCTCGCGAGGGCGCATTTCGATAGCGAAGAACTCTGCGGGCGGGCGCTCGTTCGGCTTCGTCGAGAGCCACCCGGTCGGAGGATACCCCTTCTGCATCGAGCCGTTCGACGCCGACGGGGACGGGATCGTCGACCTCGCCTCGTCGAACGCGAACTCGTTCAGCGTCACTGTGCTGCGCGGGCGCGGCGACGCGACGTTCGAGCGGCCTAGCTGCTCCTTCGGTTGCGGGGCGCGGCCCTGGCCCCATGGCATCGCGATCGCCGATTTCGACCGTGACGGCCGGCCCGACCTTCTCGTCGCGACGCCGTGGTCGAAAGACCTGTCGCTCCTCTACAATCGGACGCAACGCTACCCCTCGCTCGCGACGCGGGCTCTTCAGGGCGGCGTCAACGCGGGGCGCGGGACTCTCGCCGACACGCTCCTCGTGAACGGCTCCCCCGGCGACGCGGCGACGCGGACGATCGTTCTTTCCCCCTCGACTCCCTTCGAGGTCCGGATGATCCCGCCGCCGACGCGGTCGCGGCGGCCCCAGTCGGCGTTCGCGCTTTACGGATCGAGCCGGGTCCCTTCGGACGACAAAGTGATCACGCTCCCATTCGGCGCCGGGCTCACGGCGTTTCCCATTCCGGCGACGGGCGGGCGGCCGGGCCGGATCTGGAATAACTTCGGCGGACGCGTCAGGCTCCTCGGCGCGCCGGACGCGCCGTCCACGCCCGCTCCCTCCACCGTCCTCTCGCTCGGGGGAGGGATCGGCTTCAGCGCCAGGTTCACGCTTCAGGGGATCATCCGGGACGACGGCGCGGCCGCGAGCCGGTTCCCGGCGAGCCCGACGAACGGCGTCTTCGTGATCGTGCGGGAGTAGTGCCGAATCGACGAGGAACAAGGCGCCTCTCGGTCGCTTCGCGAAGACGTTCTTCCCCGGCGAGTTGCGCGCCAGCACGCGCGGTCAACGGACGCGGACGAGGATCGCGTTCGTGACGCTCACGCCCTGCGGGATCTGGCTCGCGTCGTCGCGGATGAGCGCCTGGATCGTGAAATCGAGCGCGCGCGGCACGCCCGAGGGAAGCGCCAGCACGTTCGACGGGGCCGCGTTCGACGGCCGAGTCGCGGCGCCGAGGATCCGCTCGTGGCCCGCGATGTTCTTCCAGACGATGAGCGGCTGCGGCGAGCCTCCGCTCGCGGGCGCCGGCAGCACCATGCGGCCGATGCCGAACGGCAGGTCGACGAGCGTCAAGGCGGCCGGCAGTCGCCGCCAGAGGTAGAGCGCGAACGGAGAAACCGCGCGGGAAGGGGCGGACACGACGTCGATCGAGAGCGGAGCGGAGACGGCGACGTCGAGCAATCGAGTCGCCGGGTCGCCGGCCGATCCATTGAGGAAGAGGACGTCGGCGACGTCGCCGGTCGCGACGTTCACGTTGCCGCGCCGCGCGTGGATCTCGGGCGCGACGTACCCGAAGCGCGCGGTCCGCGGGCTGTCGCCGTTCGAGTTCCGGACGACGACGTCGACCGTGCCGGTCCCGATCGGCGTGCGGACGCGGACGAGACCGGGAGCGACGTCGACGACCGTCGCGACGTTCGGCCCGAAGAAGACGACCGTGTCCGCGGCGCTCGTGAAGCCGCCGCCCTCGATCCGGACGGCGTCTCCGCCTCCCTCGGAGCCCTCGGCGGGTCTGACGACCCGCACGTACACGGGCGTGAGAAACAGCTCCCACGTCGCCCCCACGATGCCGAAATGGGTCGAGCCGCCGAAGAGAACGGCGCGGCCGCGCGCCGAGTCGAAGGCCATCGCGTGCTGGTTTCGCGTCGCTGGCCGCGCGAGCGTCGAGACCTCGCGCCAGGAGGAGCCGTCCCATTCCCACGTGTCGGGCGCGCCGAGGCCGCCGGAACTCTCCCCGAAGAGCGCCGAGACGCCGATCTGCGGAAAGAAGGCCATCGCGTGATGCGCCCGCGCGCCCGGGCTCGCGAGCGGCGCGATCTCCCGCCAGTCGAGCCCGTCGAATTCCCACGTGTCGGAGAGGAGCCTCACGACCTCGACGCCGCCCATCCCGCCATGGAGCACCGCGCGGCCGCGGACGGAGTCGTACGCGAAGGCGAACGCCGAGCGGGCCGGGGGGGAGTTCGTTGTCCTGCGCTGCGTCCAGTTCGCTCCGTCCCACTCCCACGTCTCTGCGAAGAACGAGAACGGCTTCCCGTAGAAGTTGCCGCCGAAGAGGACGGTGGCGCCCCGGCCGGAGTCGAAGACGAGGCCGGCCTCGGCGCGCGGCGCCGGCGACGCGGGCGGCGAGAACGGGATCCAGACCGCGCCGTCCCACTCCCAGGTGTCCTGGAGGAGGCCCGACGCGGCGCTCAATCCGCCGAAGAGGACGACCCGCCCGCGCACCTCGTCGTACGCCATCGATGCGAAAAACCGCGCCGGAGGGCTCGTCGCGGGGAAGAGCTGCGTCCAAATCGTCCCGTCGTAGATCCACGTCTCGGCGAGATCCGCGCCCGTCGGGTCCATGCCGCCGAAGAGGACCGTCACGCCGCGAGCGGAGTCGTACGCCATCGAGTGGCCGGCGCGGGGGGACGGCTGCCGGACGGGAGCGCGCTCCTCCCACTGGAGCTGCGCGGAGACGGGCGTCGCCGCGAGCGCGAGCGCGGCGGCGAGGACGATCGCGCCGCGCGCGGCGGCGCTCGAAGGGGCTCTCTCGCTCATGGGCGACTCGGACTCCTTCCCGGCGGCTCGGACCCCATTCTGCCCCGCCAAGAGCGCTTTGTCGAACCGCCACGCGCGAATTGATGGCGCGATGCTGCGGAACTAGGATGAGCGCGATCCCGGACGGAGACCGACGCCCATGGAGCCGGCGCGCGACCTGCACGTTTTCGAGAGCGTCCTCGACTGCATCGGCCACACGCCGCTCATCCGGCTCCGGCGCGTCGTCGACTCGGCCCGCACGCCGCTCTACGCCAAGGCCGAGATCCTGAATCCGGGAGGCTCCGTCAAGGACCGCATCGGCGTCTCGATGCTCGACGACTTCGAGCGGAAGAAGGTCCTCGAGCCCGGCGGCACCATCGTCGAGGGCACGTCGGGCAACACCGGAATCGGCCTCGCGATCGCGGCCGCGGTCAAGGGCTACCGCTGCATCTTCACCATGCCGGACAAGATGAGCATGGAGAAGGTGAAGCTCCTCAAGGCGTTCGGGGCCGAGGTGATCATCACCCCGACGGCGGTGCCGCCCGACTCCCCCGAGAACTACGTCAACGTCGCGAAGCGCATCGTCGAGGAGACGCCGAACTCGGTCCTCGCGAACCAGTTCTACAACGAGGTCAACCCGGACACGCACTACCGGACGACCGGGCCCGAGATCTGGCAGCAGACGCGCGGCCGGATCACGCACTTCGTCGCCGGCGCCGGCACGGGCGGCACGATCAGCGGCGTCGGCCGCTATCTCAAGGAGCGGTCGAAGAGCGTCCGCGTCGTCATGTCCGACCCCCAGGGCTCGATCTTCAAGGAGTACCACGAGACCCACAAGAAGGGCGAAGGCCACACATACAAAGTGGAAGGGATCGGGAACGACAAGATCCCCGGCACGCTCCACTTCGACTTCATCGACGAGGTCCGCACGGTCACCGACAAGGAGTCGTTCGCGATGGCCCGCCGCATCACCCGCGAGGAGGGCCTCTTCGTCGGCGGGTCGAGCGGCACGGCGGTGCACGTTGCCGCGGCGATCGCGCGCGAGCTCGACGACCCCGGCGCGCTCGTCGTCACGGTCCTTCCCGACTGGGGCGAGCGCTACTTGAGCAAGTTCCACTCGGACGAGTGGATGCGGGAGAACCGCCTCCTCGACACCGACAAGGTCTTCGTGGGGACCCTTCTCTCCGGCAAGGACCGGACGAAGAAGCCGCTCGTCGCCGCCGGGCCGAACACGACGGCGCGCCAGGCGCTCGCGCTCATGCACGAGGACAACGTGTCGCAGCTTCCCGTGCTGCACGACGGGGAGTCGATCGGCAGCGTGTCCGAGGGCTACCTCATGCGGCGCGTGGTCGAGAACACGGCGCTGCTCGACAAGGCGATCGAGCCGATCATGGAGACGCCGTTCCCGGTGACGGGTCCGGGCGCGAGCCTCGACCACGTCACGCGCCTCATGACGCGGGACAACCCGGCCGTCCTCATCCGCGACGGGAACAGGTTCGTCGGGATCCTGACGCGCTTCGACGTGATCTCGTATCTCACGACGGGAAAGTGACGGGACTCGCGGTCTTCCTCACGGGGGCCGGAGCGCTCACGATCGAGGTGCTGCTCGTCCGCGCGCTCACGCCCGTCCTCGGCGCGGCGCCGCGCACTCTCGGCGCCGTGGCCGCCGCGTTCCTCTTCGCCCTCGCCCTCGGAAGCCTCGCCGCGCGGCCGCTTCTCCGGCGCGCGCGGCGGCCCGCGCTCGCCTTCGCGCTCCTGTCGCTCGGCGCCGGAGCGGCCGGCGCGCTCTCGATCGCGCTCTCGCCCGCGCTCATAGCCCTTCTCCCCCCGGCCGGGGCCGCGGGGTCCGTCGACCCGTTCGCCTTCGCGGCCGCGTTCGCCGCGTCGCTGCCGCCCGCGTTCCTCATGGGGACGGCCTTCCCGTTCGCCGTCGCCGCGTCGCAGTCCGGCCGCCGCGGGGCCGGCCGGCTCTACGGGCTCAACACGCTGGGCGGCGTCGCCGGCGCGCTCCTCACGCCGACCTTCTTCCTGCCCGCGCTCGGCGTCTCGGGCTCCTCGCTCGCGGCGCTCCTCCTCGAAGCTTCGGGAGGATTTCTTCTTCTCCTCCTCGCCGCCGCCCGGCGTCCCGCGGGGGCGGCGTCGCGCGAAGGTCCGGAAACGGTGCCCGCGGAGGGCGAGGCGCCGCGGCCGCAGGGCGGGAGCCTCGTTCCCGCCGCGATCCTCGTCGCGGCGTCGAGCGCGCTCGCGCTCGCTGCGGAGGTCGCGCTCGCGCGCCTCCTCGCGCTCTTCCTCCGGAACTCGGTCTACACCGTCGCGATCGTCCTCGGAGGCTTCCTCCTCGGGAACGGGTGGGGCGCGCTCTCGCTCTCGGGGGCGGCGGCGCGCTCGGGTCGGCCCGTTCGCCTCGCCGGGCTCCTCCTCTCCCTCGCCGGACTCGCGGCGGCGGCGGGGCTCCACGCTGTTTTCCTCCTCGCGCGGGCCGCGGACGCGGGTGCGCGAGTCTCGGGCCCCGGCTTCCTCGGGCTCGACGGGCTCCTCTCGGAGGTGGCGTTCGAGTTCTCGCTCGCGGCACCGGTCGTCTTCCTGCCGGCGTTCTTCTTCGGCGCCGCGTTCCCCGCCGTCCTCGCGATCGCGCCCGGACCGCGTCCCGCCGCGCCGCTCGCCGCGCTCGTCGCCGCGAGCGGACTGGGCTCGGTCGCGGGCGCTCTCGGGGCCACGATCGGCCTCGTTCCGTCGGCCGGCGCGAGTCGGGCGGTCCTCGCCGCCGGAGGGGGCGCGGCCGTCCTCGGCGCGGCGCTCCTCTTCTTCCGCGCTCGGTCGAGGGGAGTTGCGCTCCTTCTGGCGCTCGCCTTCGCGGCGCTCGCGGCTCCGGTCGCGACGCCCCTCCGGGTCTTCCGCGGCGGCGAGGACGTCACGCTCGTCGCCTACGAGGAAGGGCCGGCGGCCGCGGTCGCGGTCGTCCGGGACGCGGGCGGCGGGCGGAAGCTCAAGGTGAACGGCACCTATTCGCAGGGGGGAGGCGAGGGCGTCGTCCTCGAGCGGCGCCAGGGGATGATCGCCGCGCTCCTCGCGTCGGGAACGCCGCGCCGCGTTCTCCTCGTCGGCGTCGGGACGGGGCACACGCTCGCGGGAGTCCTCGCGATTCCCGGCGTCGAATCGGTCGAGGCGGTCGAGATCCTGCCCGAGATCGCGAACGTCCTCTCCCTCTTTTCGGAGACGAACCGCCGCGCGCACGAGGACCCGCGCGTCACGCTCCGGGTCGACGACGGGCGCCGAATCGTCCGCGAGCGGGACGGCGCGGGGCTCGACCTCGTCGTTTGCGACCTCGTGTTCCCGTGGGAGGCGGGCGCCGGCTCTCTCTTCGCGCGCGAGCAGTTCGAGGCCGTGCGCCGCGCGCTCGGCCCGGACGGGACGTTCGTGCAGTGGCTCCCGCTCCACCAGCTCGGGGGAGACGTGCTGAAGAGCGTCGTGGCGACGTTCCTCGCCGTTTTCCCGGACGCGGCGCTCTTCCTCGGGGCGCCGAACGCGCGCCTCCCGATCGCGGCGCTCGTCGCGCGGGCTGGCGGCGAGACGCGCTTCTCGCTCGCGGACCTCGGGCGCGCGTGGGCCGTCGGCCCCGTGGCGGCGGACCTCGCGGCCCACGGGCTCCTCGACGAGTTCGACGCGCTCGCGCTCTACGTGAACTCGGGGGAGGGCCTCCGCCCGCTCGCGGCCGGCGCGCCGGTCAACACGGACGATTCGCCCTTCGTCGAGCTCGAGGCCCCCGCCTTCGCGGCGCGCACGGAATCGCTCGGCGCCGAGAACCTCGGCGCGATCTTGAGCCTCCGCTCGGCGGCCGGCCCGCCTCTCTCCGGCGCGCATGGCGAGGGCGAGCTTCGCGCAATGAGGGCGCGCCAGGAGGCGACGACGCGGCTCATCGAGGGGTTCCGCCAGGAGATCCTCGCCGCGCTCGACCCCCGGACGCGCGTCGTGCCGGACTACGCCGCGATGTACCTCCGGCGGGAGGAGGCGGCGCACCTCGCCGCGTTCGAGGCCGATCCGGCCGGCGGCCTCGTGCGGGTCGTCGCCACCGAGCGGGTGCTCTCGCGGCTCCGCGCCCGCCAGTTCGGCGAAGCCCTGTCGCTCCTCGACCGCATGGCGGGCGTCGAGCCCGAAGAGGCCGCGTGGCGGTCGCTCGCCGCGGCGGCGCACCTGGGCCTCGGTGAAGCCGCCGAGGCGGAGGCCGCCGTTCGCGCCGCGATCGCGCGCCGTCCCGGCCACGCGCCCGATCACGCGCTCCTCGGCCGCGCGCTCGAGGCGCTCGGCCGCCCCGACGAGGCGCGCGCGGCGTTCGAGGAGGCGCTGCGGCTCGACCCCGCGAACGCGGCGGCGAAAAAGGGCCTCGAGGACGTCCCCCCGCGCTGAAGCGGCGCGCGCCATGGGCGCCGCGGCCGCTCCGCGCCCTCGAGGCGGGCGGCGGCGGCTTGACAGCCGCCCGCGAGCCCGCGTGAAATGGGGCTTCCGCCCGGGCCGGCCTCCCGTCCCGGACGGGGGGATATCAAGCGAACAATGAAGAGTCGTCTCGTTCCCGCGGCGGCCGCGCTGCTCGCCGCGATCGCCGCGCCCTCCGGCGCCCGCGCCGCCGATCTCCCGCCGGGCTTCGTCGAGGACGTCGTCTGCTCGGGAATCGACCAACCGACGTCGATCGCGTTCCTCCGCCCGACCCTCTTCGTCGTCTCGACGAAGCGCGGGGCGGTCTACGCGGTGAAGAACGGCCGCATCCGCGCCGTGCCGGTCCTCGTCCTCAGGCCCGGGATCGCGTTCGAGCGCGGCCTCAACTCCGTCGCGATCGATCCGGGCTTCCGGTCGCGCGGCTACCTCTACGCGAACTACTCGGTCCGCGCGGATCTGCCGTTCAACCGCGTGTCGCGGTTCCTCGTCTCTCGCGACGGCGTCGGTCCCGAGGAGATCCTGGTCGAGGGCCTCCCCTCGCACACGGGGGTCCACAACGCCGGGTGCCTGCGGTTCGCGCCGGACGGGAGCCTCCTCTTCTCGTCGGGCGACGGCGGCTCGTACGGCGCGGAGAACCCGCAGGACCTCTCGAACCTCGCGGGGAAGATCGGGCGCATCCGTCCCGACGGCTCGGTTCCCCTCGACAACCCCTTCGTCGGCGTCGCCGGCGCGCGTCCGGAGATCTACGCCTACGGATTCCGCAACCCGTGGCGGTTCGCCGTCGATCCGCTGACGGGAAGCGTCTTCGCGAACGACGTCGGCTCGGACTACTGGGAGGAGGTCAACGCGGTCCCCCCCGGCTCGAATCTCGGCTGGCCGCTTCTCGAGGGGCCGGGAGGGCCGGACGGCACGGTCGAGCCGCTCTACGCGTACGCCCACGCGGGAGAGGACGCGGCGGTGACCGGCGGCGCCGTCTACCGGGGCGCGGCCTATCCCGCGGAATTCGACGGGAACTACTTCTTCGCCGACTTCGGCCGCGGATCCCTCGATCGGATCGTGCTCGAGGAGACCGGGGGCGGCGTCGTCTCGGTCGAGCGGTTCGCGACGGGGCTCGATCTCCCCGTGGATCTCGTCGTCGGCCCCGACGAGTGCCTCTACTACCTGAGCTTCGGGCGGGGCGAGGTCCGCCGCATCCGCTGGGTGGGGGAGTCGAACCGCCCGCCCGTCCTCGCCGTGACGGCGACGCCGGACTCGGGCCGCGCGCCCGTGGCCGTCACGTTCTCGTTCGCCGGCAGCTCCGACCCCGACGGCGACCCGCTCGCGTTCCACATCGACTTCGACGACGGCTCCGGCGCGGACACGAGCGGCTTCACCCTCGAGCACGTCTTCCAGTCGGCGGGAGTCTTCGACGTCCGCGTCGTGGCGCAGGACGGGGCGGGCGGCGAGACGGAGGCGACCGTCCGCGTCGATGCCGGGAACGAGCCGCCGGTTCCCCGGATCACCTCGCCCGAGGACGGGACCTACTACTCCGCGGGAGACCTCGTCTCGTTCTCGGGCCAGGCGACGGATCTCGAGGACGGGCGCCTGGCCGAAAGCGCGCTCTCGTGGGAGATCGTGTTCCACCATTCCGAGCACACGCACCCGTTTCTCGGTCCGATCGACGGTGTATCCTCGGGCCGGTTCGTCGTCCCGAGCGCCGGCGAGACCGCGTCCGACGTCGGCTACGAATTGAGGCTCCACGCGACCGACTCCCGCGGCGCGCGCCGCACCGCGTCGGTCTTCCTCCGGCCGCGTCTCTCCCTCTTCATCCTGCGGTCGGAGCCGACGGGCCTCGTGCTGAACGTGGACGGTCGGACTGCGGCGACGCCGTTCGCGCGGCTGTCGGTCATCGGCGTCGAGCACGATCTCGACGCGCCGAGCCCGCAGACGGCGCCGGACGGGAGGACGCTCCGGTTCGTCGGATGGCGGGACTCGGACGATCTCGCGCGCCGAGTGGCGATCCCGGCGGCGGGGGCGACGTTCGTGGCGGAGTTCGAGGAGGAGTAGAGGCGGGCCGGCCAGAGGGCAGTGTCGAGGGAGGAAGGGCGATGCCGGGACCATCGTGCCGGGAGTCCGCGAGGACTTTTCTCGTCGTCCTCGCCGGGGCGATCTTCGCCGCGGCGCCCGAGGCCCGCGGAGGCTACGGCCCGGGCTTCGAGGAATCGATCGTCTGCGAGGGCTTCTTCCAGCCGACCGCGATCGCCTTCGTCCGGCCGAAGATCCTCCTCGTCGCCGAGAAGAGCGGACGCGTCTATGCCGTTCGGAACGGCGCCGTGCGGCCGTCGCCCGTCCTCGTGCTGCCCGCCGCCGTCGACCGAGAGCGCGGGCTGAACGGCATCGCCGTCGAGCCGCGCTTCAGGAGGAGAGGCTACGTCTACGTCCATTACACGGTCGACTCGAGTCCGAAGAAGAACCGCGTTTCGCGGTTCCTCGTGAGCCGGACGGAGATCGGTCCCGAAGAGGTCGTCGTCGACGGGCTTTGGAGCGGCGTCGGGATCCACAACTCGGGGTGCCTTAGGTTCGCTCCGGACGGGAGCCTCTTTTTCTCCGCCGGCGACGGCGGCCAGTTGACGCATCTCGCGCAGGACCTCTCGGTCCTGAACGGGAAGCTCTGCCGGATCTTGCCTGACGGCTCCATTCCGCCGGGGAACCCGTTCGCGGGCCTTCCCGGCGCGCGGCCCGAGATCTGGGCCTACGGCTTCCGCAACCCGTGGCGCTTCGCGATCGATCCCGCGACGTCGATCGTCCACGTGAACGACGTCGGCTCCGCGTTCTACGAGGAGGTGAACCGGGTGTGGCCGGGCCAGAACTTCGGCTGGCCCTCGAAGGAGGGCCCGCGGGAGGGCCCGGGGATGACGCTGCCGCTCATCTCCTACGCGCACGGGGACTCGGGCGCTGCGGTGACGGGCGGCGCGTTCTACCGCGGATCCGAGTACCCGCCGGCGTACAACGGCAATTACTTCTACATGGACTTCATCCGCGGTTTCTTGAAGCGAGCGGAGCTCGACGGTTCGGGCGCGGTCGTGTCGATCGAGGACGTGGCGACCGACCTCGTGCGGCCGGTCGATCTCGTTCTCGGTCCCGACCAGAAGCTCTACTGGCTGAGCTACGATCTCGGCTCCGTCCAGCGCATCGACTACGTAGGCGACGAGAACCGGAAGCCGGTCCTCCGCATCGACGCCGCGCCCACCGCGGGCACGGCCCCGCTCGACGTCTCGTTCTCGTTCTCGCGGAGCTACGATCCCGACGGCGATCCGCTCTCCTTCCGCGTGGAGTTCGGCGACGGCGCCGTGCTCGACACGACCGACCTCGCCGTCGCGCACCGCTACCCGGAGCGCCGCGTGTACGACGCCGTCGTCACCGCCACGGACGGGCGGGGCGGGATCGACCGGCGGTCGGCGCGGATCGACGCTTCGAACGAGCCCCCCTTGCCCGTCATCTCGGCGCCCGCCGACGGCTCGCTCTACGCCGCGGGCGACGTGATCCCCTTCTCGGGCTTCGCGACCGATCCCGAGGACGGCGCCCTATCCGGCGCGCGGCTCTCGTGGACGATCGTCCTGCGGCACGACGAGCACACGCACCCGTTCCTCGGCCCGCTCGTCGGGCAGCACGAGGGCGTCTTCCGCGTCCCGCGCCAGGGCGAAACTTCGACCAACGTCGGCTACGAGGTCCGCCTCGACGCCACCGACACCTCGGGCGTCACGGCGGGCGTCTCGGTCGTCGTGCGTCCGAAGACCGCCGTGCTCCGCCTCCTCACGGATCCGCCCGGCCTCGCGGTCACCTTGAACGGAACGCCGATCGCGACGCCCGCCGACGTCGACTCGGTCGTGGGCTTCGGCCATCTCCTCGACGCTCCGAGCCCGCAGACTGGGCCGGGCGGGCAAGTGCTCTCGTTTCAGGGCTGGGCCGATTCGACGGATCTCGTGCGCCGCTTCCACGTCCCCGAAGAGGGCGCGGAGCTGACGGCGATCTTCCGGTAGGGGACCGCTGAGAGACTCGCGACGCGGACTTTGGCGTCGCGCTGCTTCCGCCGCGGCGTCGAGCGCCGGCGGGGCGACCTCGAAGGGCGCGCGTTCGGTCGAGCCGAGGAGAGCCGCCGGCACGAGGCTTTTCCCCGCCCGCGAGCATCGCGCGGATCTCCCGGACTGTTTGGGCCGACCGGGGGCCCGTCCGCGTCACCGTCCCGCCCCCCCCGTTTCCGGATGAAAGGGGACCGGGTCTCGACGCAGCTCTCGTCGACGACGGTGCGGTTCTCCTCGAGGAAGAGAGTGCCGCCGATCTCCCCGTCGGCTCGCGGTCGCGCCGCCGTGCTCCGCGGCCGGCTCGCGCGCGTCAACGACGGCGCGAGGGCCGCGCGGGGAAGGCAGGGCGGTCCGCGGCGGGCGTCCGCCTACGGGAAGACCGTGATCGTGAGGCAGTTCGTGACGGCGAGCGACTTTCCCGGGCCCGGATCCGTGTCGACGACGCCCTGCACGTAGAGGTTCGTGAAGATGAGCGACACGTCGTTCGGGACCGTGTAGGGGAGGACGATCTCGCCCGTCGAGGAGAGCGGGGACGTGAGCGGGGACCGCCCGCGGAAGCTCGTCCCGAGGAGGACGATGCTGCCGTCGCGCGCGAAGCAGAACTCGAGGCCTTTCGCGGTCGACGGGCCCGGGCTCTTAGCGAGGGCGAGGCCGTAGTCGGCGCCAGGCGGGCCGTAGACCAAGAAATCGATCGAGTCGCCGATCCCGGGGTTGCCGCGGAACGAGATCTCGATCGGGTTCTCGGTGTAGAGGTACGAGCCGGGCAGCGTGTCGGAGCCGCCGCCCTGCGTCACCGTGACCGAGACCGTGGAGAAGCTCGAGCCCGCGGGGACGCGCACGGTGATCGAGCTCGACCCGGCGACGGCGAGCACCTCGGCGGTCCGGCCGCCGATCGAGACGCTCGCGCCCGGCCGGAAGTTCGTTCCGGTCACGACGACGTCGTTGCCGCCGCGAACGGGGCCGCTCGTCGGGGAGACGCCGGTCACGTCGGGCGGATCGGAGGGGATGCCGTAGATCGACTGGATGCCGGCCTTGTCGTCGGCCTCGATCGAGCGGAGGTCCGTCCGTCCCGCGCTCGTGCTCGGGTACATCGTCGCGCCGTTGACGTTCGAGTGGCCGAGTCCGAGCGCGTGGCCGAGCTCGTGGCAGGCGACGCCTTCGAGGTCGTACTGGCCGCCCGCCACCTCGTTCGACGCCCAGGTCTTGTCGCCGTCGTAGAAGAGGATGTCGAAGCCGGTGATGCTTCCGCCGATGCCGGCGCTGCAATAGGTCACGGCGAGCGTGCTGCCGCCGCTGTCGGGGACCGCGAAGACGGCGTTCACGCCGTCCCCGGTGTTGACGCTCGTCACGCCCGTCGTGCCGCCGTAGTTCCACCGGAAATCGGCGCCGCCCGCCTGCGTCCAGGTGTCGGCCGCAGAGGTGATGGCCGCGATCTGGCTCGCCTGCGAGCCGGCGGCCGCGTCGGCGAAGTTCGGGTTGACGAAGTACGTCGCCTCGTTCCCGCCGTGCTTGCCGCAGAACGTGGAGTACGAGAGGACGCTTCCCGAGAGAAGCGCGGCCGCGGCCATGCCGCAGACGAGCGCCCGGACGACGTTCCTCCGGCGACCGTGGCAGTGGTGTCGGTGGTGATGGTGATGCGTCGGCATTCGATCCCCTCCGCGCTCCTAGCGCCGCTCCAGCGCCTCTCGGACGACGTCCGGCATCGCGTCGACGGCGATGTCCCGCGCGATGGGGTGGCCGGTCACGCCCCGCACCACGTCCCGTCCCGCGCGGTCGCGCTCGACCCGGTAGAGTCCGAGCGCGCGATGGGCGAGCCCGTGAAGGCCCGGTCCGTACGCGTCGCGGGCGAGGAACACGAGCGCCTTGCCTCCGGCGTAGTCCTCGAGCGCCGGGCTCGTCGAGACCATGAGGAAGCCGCCGTCGGGCTTCAGGCCGCCCTCGACGCGGAACGCGATCCGCTCGCCCTCGAGGGCGCCGCCGCGGAATACGCGCTCGACGCGGGCGAGCGCCTCGGTGAAGGGCGCGGGTCCCTCGAAATGCGGGATCTCGCCGAAGACGTTCCTCGACGCCTCGACGCGGACGAGAACGACGTCGTCCGACGAGAGCACGAGCTCGTGCCTCGGCACGTCCCGGAACGAGGCGAGGGCTCTCGCCCCGGCGCAGAAGATCACCGCGACGGCCGCGGCCGCCGCGAGCCTCTCGATCCGTCGTCCCCACGCGGAGCATCTCGTCATGCGATCTCCTCGGATTCGTCGAGCCGCCGTCGCACGGCGGCGCCAGGCGCCCTGTCGGTGAAAGAGGTTGACGAAATAGAAAAGGGGCTTCATTCCCGCTTCGAGAATGAAACCCCTCGGACCCTCGCCAACGGTACGGACGGTGCAGTCGGGGCGGCGGTGATGGCCGGCCGACGGGGAAGTATAGCCCGTCGGGAGGCGCCGGGCCAAAAGGGGCCGAAGTCGTTCTGGCGCCGGGCCGAGCGGCGCGGCCGCGGCCGCCGCCCGCCTCTCCCTCTCGGCGCACCGTCGCGGCAACCGCTTCGCCCGCGGCCCGATTAGACTAGCCCGCGTCGTTCACGAGGGCGGCGGCCCGGTCTCGCGCGACGGCGGCGAACCGAGGAGCGGAGGCGAAGCCATGAATCCGACGAACGGCGCGGAGCGCGTCCGGGCGGGGGTCGGCGCCGTCACTCGCCCGGACCCGCCCGGCTTCGTGAATCGCGCGGGCGAAGCCGGACGGGTCTCGCGGCCGGCGGCCGAATCGCTCGGGCTCGGGTCCGGTCGTGGCGCGGAGACGCGGCCCATAGGGCGCGCCCGCCGAGAGGAGCGGCACGCCTCCGGTCGCGGGTCGGGCGCGGGGACGTGAAAGGAAGCGCCGGACGAGCCTCCCGGCGCCGCGAACGCCGCGGCCCGGGGCGCGGGCGGCCCGGCCGGCCGCGACGGATCCCGCGCGGGAGTGCGGTCGCGCGAGCGAGAGGACATCGATGACGACGCCGGTGATGGAGCAGTACTTCCGCGCCAAGCGGGAGCACCCCGACGCCCTCCTCTTCTTCCATCTCGGCGACTTCTACGAGATGTTCTTCGAGGACGCGAAGGAGGCGTCGCGCGCGCTCGGGCTCACGCTGACGTCGCGGTCGCGCGATGCGTCCGAGCAGCCGATCCCCATGGCGGGCGTTCCGGTCCGGAGCGTCGACGCCTATTTGAAGAGACTCATCCGCCTCGGCTACCGCGTCGCGCTCTGCGAGCAGCTCGAGGACGCCGATTCGGCGAAGGGCCTCGTCGACCGCGGCGTGACGCGCGTCATCACTCCGGGGGCCCTCCTCGAGGACGGCGCGCTCGAGTTGAAGGACAACAACTTCCTCCTCGCCATCGCGCCGGGCGGGGGCCGGCTCGGCCTGGCGTGGCTCGACCTCTCGACCGGGAGCTTCGTCGTCGACGAGGTGGATCTCGACCGGCTGCCGGACGAGATCGCGCGCATCCGTCCCGCCGAGGCGCTCGTGCCGGAGGGAACGCCCGAGGCGATCGAGTCGGCCGCGCGCGAGGGCGGCGCCGCGATCACGCGGCGCGGGGCGTGGACGTTCGACCCCGCGGAGGGCGAGCGCGCGATGCTGTCGCACCTCGGCGTCGCGACGCTGCTCGGCTTCGGGATCGACGGCGTCCCGCTCGCGGTCGGCGCGGCCGGCGCGGCGGTGCGCTACCTCGCCGAGACGCAGAAGACGGCGCTGCCGCACCTCCGCCGCGTCGAGCGCTTCCGGCGCGCCGAGTCGATGACCCTCGACCGCGCGACGATGGCGTGCCTCGAGATCGTCCGCACCCTCCGCGGCGAGGGCGCGGCCGGGACGCTCCTCTCCGTCCTCGACCGGACCGTGACGCCGATGGGAGGCCGGCTCCTCAAGACGTTCCTCACGGCGCCCCTCGCGCGGCGCGCGGAGATCGAGCGGCGGCAGTCGGCGGTGCGGGAGCTCTTCGAGAAGGGCTTCCTCCGGGCGGACCTGCGGAACGCGCTCCTCTCGATCCACGACGTCGAGCGCCTCGCGGCGCGGATCGCCTGCGGCCGCGCCCATGCCCGCGACTGCCACTCGCTCGCGGAGTCGCTCTCGGCCCTTCCCGGCCTGAAGCGGCTCCTCGGAGAGGCGTCGTCCGAGGCCCTCGCCTCGACGGCCGCCGCGCTCGACACGCTGGACGACGTGCGGGATCTCCTCGACCGGGCCGTGGCCGACGACGCGCCGATGGCGCTGAAGGAGGGCGGCCTCGTGAAGGCCGGCTTCGACCCGAGGGTCGACGAGCTGCGCGCGATCTCGAGAGACGGAGCGAGCTTTCTCAGGGACCTCGAGGCGCGCGAAGCCGCGCGCACCGGGATCGAGAGCCTGAAGGTCGGCTTCAACCGCGTCTTCGGCTACTACATCGAGGTCACGCACGCGAACGCCGCGCTCGTGCCGAAGGAGTATCACCGGAAACAGACCCTGAAGAGCGCCGAGCGGTACGTCACCGACGAGCTGAAAGCGTTCGAGTCGAAGGTGCTGGGGGCCGAGGAGCGCCTGAAGGCCCTCGAGTACGAGGTGTTCACCGCCGTGCGCGCGCGGGTCGGCACGCCCGAGAACGTCTCGCGGCTCCAGGCGGCGGCGGCCGCCGTCGCGCTTTTCGACGTTTTCGCGTCGCTCGCGGAAGTCGCGGCGCGGAACGGCTACGTCGCTCCCGTGGTCGACGACGGCAACGAGATCGAGATCGTCGAGGGCCGCCACCCGGTCCTCGAGACGGCGCTCGACACCGGCGCGTTCGTCCCGAACGACCTCCGCGTCGGGCGGGACGACGAGCGCGTGCTCCTCGTCACCGGCCCCAACATGGCGGGGAAGTCGACCTACATCCGGCAGGCGGCCCTCATCGTCCTCCTCGCGCAGACGGGCTCGTTCGTGCCGGCGAAATCGGCGCGGGTCGGCGTCGTCGACCGGATCTTCACGCGCGTCGGCGCCGCGGACGAGCTGGCGAAGGGGCTGTCGACCTTCATGGTCGAGATGACCGAGACCGCGAACATCCTGAACCACGCGACCGCGAAGAGCCTCGTCATCCTCGACGAGGTGGGGCGCGGCACGTCGACGTTCGACGGGCTTGCCATCGCCTGGGCGATCACGGAGCACCTCGCGGAGAAGATCCGGGCGAAGACGCTCTTCGCGACCCACTACCACCAGCTCACGGATCTCGAGGAGGTGCTCTCGTGCGTCCGCAACCTGAACGTGCTGGTGTCGGAGTCGGACGGCTCGGTGACGTTCCTCCACAAGATCGTCCCGGGCGGCACCGACAAGAGCTACGGGATCCACGTCGCCCATCTCGCCGGGATTCCGCGGCCGGTCGTCGAGCGGGCGAGGAGGCTTCTCGCGGAGATCGAGGACGAGCACGTCGAGCTCTCGCGCAAGATGCAGGAGGCGGGGTTCAAGGGATGGCCGAAGCGCGCCCCCCGGCCCGGCCAGCTCGCGCTCTTCCCTCCGCCGTCCCCCTCGACCGGCACGGCGCTCGAGCGCCTCGAGGCGCTCGACCCGGACGTCCTCTCCCCGGGCGAGGCGCTCGACGTCCTGAAAGAGCTCTCCGGGCTCGCCCGGAAGGGGGCTGCGGCCGGCCGGCCGAGCCCGCCTCCTACTGGACGAAGATCGTCATCGAGTTCGTGACGGACAGGCCTTGCGGCGTGCGCGCGGCCCCGTCCTCGATGATCCCCTGGACCGTGATGACCATCGGGCGCCACGCGGACGGCACCCGGACGAGCCTCGACGGCGCCGGGGTCGCGACGCGCGTCGGCGTGCCGAAGCGCGCCTC
>Ga0187892_10004871_pt1 | contig 21944 bp, 18 predicted proteins | sample MA1701073metaG_FD_139345 | JGI IMG/M metagenome (GOLD analysis project Ga0187892, IMG submission 139345) | Bio-ooze microbial communities from a basaltic lava cave in the Kipuka Kanohina Cave System on the Island of Hawaii, USA - MA170107-3 metaG ... | reverse complement strand
CGGCGGCGCCCGTGCTCGCCGAGGTGATCGATCTGGTCCCGGACGAAGGGGTCCAGGTGACCGAGGCCCGCCACCTGCTCGGGGACCGCTCCTTCGTGATCGCCGACAGCCGGGGGCGGGTGGTCAACTGGTTCGTGGTCGCCCGTCCGGGCACGGCTCATGCGGACGGGCGCGCGCTCGTCCCGGCGCGAACGCTCGCGGCCCATGCGGCACCGGTGGTGTGCGCGGCGGCGTCGCCGCGCGGCAAGGGGCTCCTGACGGGGGACGAGACCGGCACCATCCGTCTCCACCACGCGACCAACAGGCGCCACCTCCTGGACGTCGCCATGCCCTCGGGCCTCCCGGTGGCCCGGCTCCAATTCGCGCCGAAGGCCGACGCGGCCTTCGCCGTGGACCCCAAGGGGAACGCGGCCCTCTGGCGCCTCCACAACCCGCATCCCGAGATGTCGCTGCGTTCGCTCCTGGGGAAGGTCTGGTACGAGGACGATCCCGAGCCCACCTGGACCTGGCAGTCGGGCGGCGGCACCGACGACTACGAGGAGAAGCTGAGCCTGGTCCCGCTGATCTTCGGAACGCTGAAGGGGACGCTCTACTCGTTGTTCTTCGCCCTCCCGATCGCGCTTTTCGCCGCGCTCTACACGTCGGAGTTCCTGGACCGGCGCCTCAGGGTCCCCCTCAAGTCGACGGTGGAGCTGATGGCCTCGCTCCCGAGCGTCGTCCTCGGCTTCCTGGCCGCCCTGGTGCTCGCGCCCTTCGTCGAGCGCGGCGCGGTGACGGTGATCGCCGGCCTGGCCTTCGCGCCGCTGGCCTGCCTGGCGGCCGGCTACCTCGCGCAGTTCCTGCCGGTCCGCCTCACGGTGCGGCTCTCGCGCTGGCCGCAGCTCGTGCTCGCCGCCCTGCTGATCGCGCTCGGTTTCGCCGGGGCAGGCCTGGCCGCGGGCCCTCTGGAGCGCATGGTCTTCGCGGGCGACTTCATGCAGTGGCTGGACGGTCGCGTCGGGACCGGCGCGCCCGTGGTCGCCTTCCTCGCCTGGCCCGGGTTCGCGCTCGCCCTGTGGCTGGGCGCGCGCGTGCTGGTCCGGAACTGGATGGAGAGTCATGCCGGGTCGCCGATCCGGCTGAGCCCAAGCGCGCTGGAGCTCACCCGCTTCGTGGTGGTGCTCGGGCTGGCCACGGTCCTCTCCGCCGCCCTCGGGAAGGCGACCGCCGCGCTGGGGATGGACCTCCGCGAGAGCCTGGTCGGGACCTGGGTGCAGCGCAACTCGCTGCTCGTGGGGTTCGTCATGGGGTTCGCGGTGATCCCGCTGGTCTACACGCTGAGCGAGGACGCGCTCTCCTCGGTGCCCGAGCACCTGCGGGCCGGCTCGCTCGCCTGCGGCGCGACCCCGTGGCAGACGGCGCTCCGGGTCGTGTTCCCGCTCGCCTTCCCGGGCATCTTCTCGGCGGTCATGATCGGCCTCGGACGGGCCGTCGGCGAGACCATGATCGTGGTGATGGCGGCGGGCAACACGCCCATCCTGGACCTGAACCCCTTCAACGGCTTCCGGGCGCTGTCCGCCAACGTCGCGGTCGAGATGCCCGAGGCGGTCCGCAACTCCACTCTCTACCGGGTCCTGTTCGTGGCGGGGCTCACGCTGTTCGTGATGACGTTCGTCGTGAACACGGCGGCCGAGGTGGTCCGCCAGCGGTTCCGGCGCCGCGCGCGGAGGCTGTGACGATGCCCACGCGACACGGCAGCCGACGCTCCCTGGACCTCCTGGCCCGGGGCCAGCCCTGGGTCTGGGTCACCGCGGGCGGGATCGCCACCGCGTTGCTCATGATCGTGGGGCTCCTCCTGCTGGTGCTGATCAACGGGCTCACCGCCTACTGGCCGGAGCGGGTCGCGCGCGTCCGCCTCCAGGACGGCACCACGCTGCTCGGCGAGTTCACCCGCACCGAAGCCGGTCGGAGGCTGCTCCGCACCGGGAACTTCGACCTCACGGGGAAGGACTTCCAGTGGGTGGAGGATGCGCAGATCGCCGGGGAGGACCACCCGGGCGAGGCCTGGGTGTTCGAGCGCCTCGAGTGGGGGCGGTTCTACGGCTCGCTCCGGGAGGTCCGGCTGGATGACCGGCCGGTCGTTCCGGCGCCGGACCGCTTCCGCGAGCTGCACGGCGCCGCCCGGCGTCGCCTCGCGGAGATCCGCCGGATCGAGAAACACGATCTGGGGGCCGTGTTCGCCGAGATGGAGCGGCTCCGGCTCGCGGTGCGGAAGGCGGATGTGCGCCATGGGCCCGGCTCGAGCGCCGTGGAGGCGGCCCGGCGCCGCGCCCGCGAGAGGGAACCGGGGCTGGAACAGGAGACCGCCGCGCTGAACCGGCGGCTCGAGGAGCTGAAGCAGGAGGACCGGCGCGCCACCGTGGTCCTGGCCGACGTCAACGGGCGGGAGAAGGTCCACCGCGTCTCCGAGGTGGTGCGCGCGTATCCGGCGAACGAGCTGGGCCTCCCGGGACGGCTCGCGGTCTACGGCTCGCGCTGGTGGGAGTTCCTGAGCTCCGAGCCGCGCGAGTTCAACACCGAAGGTGGGATCTTCCCCGCGATCTTCGGGACCGTGCTGATGACGCTGATCATGTCGGTGGTCATCGTCCCCTTCGGCGTGATCGCCGCGCTCTACCTCCGCGAGTACGCCCGGCAGGGCGCGCTGGTCTCCACGGTCCGGATCGCGGTGAACAACCTGGCCGGCGTGCCGAGCATCGTGTTCGGGATCTTCGGTCTGGGGTTTTTCTGCTACCTCGTGGGAGGGCGCATCGACGCGCTCTTCCATCCGGAGAAGCTCCCGGCCCCCACCTTCGGGACCCAGGGGCTCCTCTGGGCCTCGCTCACGCTGGCGCTCCTCACCGTGCCCGTGGTGATCGTGGCCACGGAGGAGGCGCTCGCGGCCGTGCCGCAGAGCCTGCGCGAGGGGTCCTACGGCTGCGGCGCCAGCCGATGGCAGACCATCCGCCGGATCGTGCTGCCCAAGGCGATGCCCGGGATCATGACCGGGCTCATCCTGGCCATGGCACGCGGCGCCGGCGAGGTGGCGCCCCTGATGCTCACGGGCGTGGTCAAGCTGGCCGAGGTCCCGGTGGACGGCCACTTCCCGTTCCTGCACCTCGAGCGCAGCTTCATGCATCTCGGCTTCCACATCTACGACGTCGGGCTCCAGTCCCGGAACTCCGAGGCGGGGAAGCCGACGGTGTTCGTCACCACGCTCGTGCTGATCCTGGTCGTGGCGGTGCTCAACCTGGCCGCCATCTGGGTCCGGGGCCGCCTGCGGCGGCGGTACGGATCGGAGCGCTTCTGAGGATCGTGCCATGTCTCCCGAGATCGCCCGACCCCGGATTCCGGTGCCCGGCCTCCCCCTTGCGGCCCCCGGCGCGCGGGTGCTGGAAAGCCCCGTTGCCCCTCCCTATGGTGAAGCGCCCATGACGCCCATGCCGGAGGCGGCGACGCCCGGTCCCGCCTACCACCCGGGGATGGAGGACCTCCCGCCCGTGCTGAAGGTGCGGGACTTCTCGCTCTGGTACGGGGAGCGCCAGGCCCTCCACGACCTGACGCTCGCCGTTCCCGAGGGGAAGGTGACCGCGCTGATCGGTCCGTCCGGGTGCGGCAAGTCCACGTTCCTCCGCTCGGTGAACCGGCTCAACGACCTGGTGGACGGCGTGCGTACGTCCGGGGTCATCGAGCTCCGGGGTGCGCCCGTCTACGGCCGGGCCGTGGACGTGATCGAGCTCCGGAAGCGGATCGGGATGGTCTTCCAGAAGTCGAACCCGTTCCCGATGAGCATCTACGAGAACGTGGTCTATCCGCTGCGCATCGACGGCGTGCACCGCCGGTCGGTCCTGGAGGAGGTGGTGGAGCGGAGCCTGAAGAGCGCGGCGCTCTGGGACGAGGTGAAGGACCGGCTCAAGCTCTCGGCGCTCGACCTCTCGGGCGGCCAGCAGCAGCGCCTGTGCATCGCGCGCGCGATCGCGTCCGACCCCGAGATCCTGCTGATGGACGAGCCCTGCTCGGCGCTCGACCCGATCGCCACCAGCAAGATCGAGGAGCTGATGGTCTCCCTGCGCGGCGACTACACCGTGCTGATCGTGACCCACAACATGCAGCAGGCGGCCCGCGTCTCCGACTACACGGCCTTCCTCTACATGGGACGGCTGATCGAGTACGGCCCGACCCAGGACATCTTCACGCGCCCGCTCCGCCGGCAGACCGAAGACTATGTATCAGGAAAGTTCGGTTAGTGGGCGCGGGGAGGTCCCTCAGACTCGAGGGCCTCGAAGACGAAGGGCTCGTCGGTCCGTCCCTCTCCGTGCGCATCGAGGACCCCCAACAGCTCCTCAGGCGAGCGCGCGCGGCTGACCGCGTCGCGGAGCGCGGCGGCCCGCTGGAAGCCGCGGGACATACGATGGACCAGCCCGCGCATCCGTCCCATCAGCGCACGCTCGGGCAGGTCCTCGAGGAGAAACGCGACGAGCTGCCGCACGTAGGCGATCACCTCGTCCGTCCCCGGCCGGTACGGCGGAAGCCCGGCCCGCTCCTCGGCGATCCGCCGGAAGACCCAGGGGTTCCGCGCCGCAGCCCGGCCCACCATCACCCCGTCCACCCCGGTCCGCCGGAGCCGCTCGTCCAGAGTGGCGCCGTCCCGCACGTCGCCGCTCCCCACCACCGGGATGCCGACTGCCTCCTTGACCCGCGCGATGATCTCCCAGTCGGCCGCGCCCTTGTAGAGCTGCACCCGCGTCCGGCCGTGCACCGCGATCATCTCGGCGCCCTCCCCCTCGGCCATCCGCGCGACCTCGACCGCGTTCCGCGATCCCTCGTCCCAGCCGGAGCGGATCTTCAGCGTGACCGGGAGCCGCACCGCGCGCCGCACGGCGGCGAGCACCGCGCGCAGGTTCTCCGCGCGGCGCAGGAGCTCGGCCCCGCCCCCGTTCTTCACGACCTTGGGCGCCGGACAGCCGCAGTTGATGTCCACGACGTCCGCGCCCAGCTCCTCGACGATGCGGGCGCCCTCGGCCATGCGGTCGGGCTGGGCGCCGAAGAGCTGGAGCGAGATCGGGCGCTCCTCGGGCCGGAACCGGAGCATCTCGTAGCTCCGCCGGTTGTCGCGCAGCAGCGCCTCCACGCTCACCAGCTCGCTCACGAAGAGCCCCACGGCCCCCGGGTTCATCGCGCGCACGATCCGGCGGAACGGGGAGTCCGTTACGCCCGACATGGGGGCCAGGACCACGTTGGGCGCCACCAACACGTCGCGGATGCGGAAGCTCCCGTTCATGACCGCTCCTCCGCGCGGAAGGCCGCCACCACCCGCCCCGCGATCGCGCCCACCTCCACTCCCGCCGGGTCGAGGCCATGACGCTCGCGCAACTCCCGCGCGAGCCAGGCGGTCACCGCGGCCGGCCCGGCGCCCTGGAGCAGCTCGCGCACGAGCGGCCCGGCCAGCGCGTCGTACTCCTCGTCCGGCCGCGCGCCCAGCGGAGCCGCCTCGACGAGGACCGCGCGCACCGCGGGGAAGTGGCGCCGGAACCGGAGCCGGAGCTCCCGGAGGGCGTCCGTCTCGCTCACGTCGGCTTCGGCCGGCGGAGCAGCGGGATCACGGTCCCCGGAGGCGGCCCCTTGGGCTGCGGCGCGGGGAGCTCGCCTTCCACCGCGCGGTTGAGCGCCTCGATCACCGCCACCGGCTCGGCTCCGCCCTGGCGGACGCCGTCCTCGAGCGTGCGCGGGTCCTCCCACGAGGGGGTCGGGACGTGGAAGGCGGCGAGCACGTCCACCGCGCGCGGGTGGAGCCGGGCCGCGTCGCGGAAGCGCATGAGCGCGTAGAAGACCGGCTCGCCCCGCCGCCGGCGGCTCTCGATCACGAGGTCGTAGACGCGCCGCTCCAGCTCCTGGCGCTCCTCGACCGTGCGCCAGCGGAACTGATGGAAGTCGTCCTCGAGCCGGGCCAGCTCCCGGCCCATCGCCGAGAGACGGAGCTGGAGGAAGAGGACCGCCGCCGCCAGCACGGCGGCCGCGAGGCCGAGCACGATGGTCATGGCCGATGCGGTATCATCTCGCGCGCCTGCGCCCCCCTCGCGGGCGCTGAAGTTAGCACGGAACGGGGACGCCGCAAGCCGTGAACCACCGCACTCCTGCTCCAGATCCCGCCCCGCCGCCCGGCCGTCGCCTGCTCGACCTCCACACCGCGCGCGGCGGCGTGACCCAGCCGGAGGCGCTGCGCCTCCTCGAGGAGGCGGTCCGCCGCTCGTACGAGGACGGCGTGCGGAGTCTGCTCGTGATCCATGGCCAGGGGCGGCACGGTGAGGGCGGCGGGATCCTGCGGGCCGCGGTCCGCGCCCGCCTGGGTCAGTGGACGGCGGAGGGTTCCCGGTTCATCCACGGGTTCACGCCGGGGGAGGAGGATCCCGACCAGGGCTGGAACGCGGGGACGACGGTGGTCCGGCTCCGCGACGTGGAGAAGGAGCGGCTCCTCCGGGTCCTCAAGCCCTTCCATCTGGGGGGCCGCCGCTACGAGAAGGGCCGCAACATCCCCGAGGAGCTGTTCGCCTCCCCCGAAGAGGTCCGGGACGCCATCCGGCTCGGGTTCGTGCGCCGCCGTTCTCCCTGATCCCGGCGGCCTGCGTGGTGGGCTAGTGTCCCGTATCAGAGATTCGCAGCATATGTCCTGGCCAGGACACCGGACGCCGAAGGCGACCGCGGCGCGCGAGGCGCGCCGGTGGGGGCCGCGGACGAGCCAGCCGCAGGCTGGCTCCGGCCGCGGATTTGGGGGAGGGAAACTCCCCCACTCACCTCCGGATTCCTTTGCTCGTCAGCTCGAGCGATCCGCCCCGATCGAGGACCCACTTCTTCAGCTTCTTCAACGAACCTCTGATACATCTGATACAGGACACTAGTCTAGAGGCCGAACTTCTGGGATTGGCGGATGTTCCGGAGCCGGCTCTTCTGCTCGAGCCGGCGGCGCTCGCTGGGCTTCAGGTAGACCGAGGACCGCTTGAAGGACTTCAGGATCCCGGCCTTGTTGCACTCGCGCTTGAACCGCTTGAGCGCCTTCTCGATGGTCTCGTCCTTGCCGATCGTGACCCGAACCATGTGCCTCCTTGATGAGGTTCTCTTGGGCGGCGGCCGCCGCCGGGGCCCTTCGGGCAGCCGAAAGCCCGGGGATTGTAGCGGCGCCCGTCTGGAATCCAACCCCCCGGGCTCACACGATCTCTTCGGAGATCGCCTTGGCCCAGGAATGGCGGAAATGGTGCCACTCTTCATTCCCGCCGCGGAAATGAAGAGTGGCACCATTTCGTTCACACGATCTTTTCGGAGATCGCCTTGGCCTGGGTGAAGAGCATCAGGTAGTCGCGCCCGCCCGCCTTCGAGTCGGTGCCCGACATGTTGAAGCCCCCGAAGGGGTGGACGCCGACCAGGGCACCCGTGCATTTCCGGTTCACGTAGAGGTTGCCCACGTGGAACCGCTGCTCGACGTCCTCGATCCGCGCGCGGTTCTGCCCGAAGTAGGCCCCGGTGAGCCCGAACTCGGTTCCGTTCGCCATCCGGAGCGCGTCGTCCAGGTCGCGGGCCGGCGTGAGCACGGCCAGGACCGGCCCGAAGATCTCCTCCTGCGCCAGCCGCCCGGACGGCGGAATGCCGGTGAACACGGTCGGCTGCACGAAGAACCCGTTGGCATCGGGACCCGCCCCTCCGCCGGTCGCCAGCTTCCCTTCCTTCTTCCCGACCTCGATGTACTGCAGGATCGTCCGCTGGGCGCCCTCGTTGATCACAGGCCCCATGAAGTTCTCGTGCACCTCGGGTTTGCCCATCCGGATCCGGCCCACGCGCTCCGCCAGCTTCTTCACGAACGCGTCGTGGATGTCCTTCATCAGGATCAGGCGGGAGCAGGCCGAGCACTTCTGCCCCTGGTAGCCGAAGGCCGAGACCGCCACGGCCTCGACCGCGGCGTTCAGGTCGGCGTCCGAGTCCACGATGATCGCGTTCTTCCCGCCCATCTCGGCGATCACGCGCTTGAGCCAGAGCTGGCCGGGTGGGACCCGCGCCGCCGTCTCGTTGATCCGGCAGCCGACCTCCTTGGAGCCGGTGAACGCGATCAGGCGGGTCTTGGGACTGACCACCAGGGGGTCCCCCACCGTCGATCCGCCGCCGGTCACGAAGTTGAGCACGCCCGGCGGGATGCCCACCTCCTCCATCACCTCCAGGAACCGCCAGGCCGTCAGCGGGGAGTCGCTGCTCGGCTTGAGCGCGACCGGGTTCCCGGCCACGATCGCCGCCGACGCCATGCCGGTGAGGATCGCCAGCGGGAAGTTCCAGGGCGGGATCACGGCCGTGACCCCGAGCGGGACGTAGCGGAGCTGGCTCTTCTCGGCGGGGATCCGCGCGAGCGGCTGCTCGCCGGCGTAGCGGAGCATCTCGCGCCCGTAGAACTCGAGGAAGTCGATGGCCTCGGCGGTGTCGGCGTCGGCCTCGGGCCAGATCTTCCCGACCTCGACCACCATGGTGGCCGACAGCTCGAACTTCCGCCGGCGCATGACGGCGGCCGCGCGGAACAGGAGGTCGGCGCGCGCGTCGGGCGACGTGCGGCCCCACTCCTCGAACGCGCGCGCGGCACAGTCCACGGCGCGGGCCGCGTGCTCCGCGGTCCCGGCCTGGAACACGCCCACCACCTGGTCCTTCTGGGACGGGTTGATCGACCGGATCTTCTTGTCGGACCGGTAGGACTCGCCGCCGATCCTCAGGTCGTATTCGCGCCCCAGCCCGGACAGCACTTTCGAGAGGGCCTCCTCCGACCGTTTCCGGTTCTCGGGCTGGGAGAAATCAGTGAGAGGCTCGTTGCGGAAGTCGCTGATCTCGGGGGCCATAGGCGGATTCCTTGCGGGTGGAAGGGCGAGCGGATTTCGTCCGAGGGGCCGCGGGATCCTACTCGTGGGGCTTCGAGGCTGTCAACGCGCGCAGCCGCACCTCGAGGGCCGGCGGCGCTGGTTCCGCCTCGATGCGGAGCCGGCGACGCTCCTCCGCGAAGCCGGGTGCCTCGCAGCGGAGCTCGTAGAGGCCGGGCGCCAGCAGCGGGAACCGGAACGCGCCGTCCGCGCGCGTGGGCGGGACCGAGAAGCGCGAAGCGGCCAGCGTGAGGAACAGGAGGCGGGTGTCCTGGCGGAGCTCGACCAGGGCCCCCCTGAGCGGGCGGCCGGTAGCGTCGTCCATCACCCATCCGGCGACGTTCACCGCCGGCTCCAGCCGGAGGTCCAGCCCCTCCACGTCCTGGCCGGGCCCGACGCGGCCCAGGTCGAGCTCCACGTTCCGGTGACCCGGCGCGCCGACCACCGCATGGAGGCGGCCGGCCACAAGGCCGCGCCAGTCGAGGAGCCCGTCCGCGTCCCGGAGCGTGAGCTGGTTCCCCGGCGGGAACTCGTCGGCCCTCAGGTTGATCCAGAACTCGGGAAGGAGCTCGCCGCTCCGCGCGTCGCGGACCCGGCCCTGGAGCCGGCCGAAGGGCCGGAGGCGGAGCGCGGTCTCTTCCGCGCCCGCGCGGGCGCTCCCGGTGCACCAGCCGGCGGAATGGCGCACGTAGACGTCGTAGGTCGCGTCGGGGAGCCCCTTGAAGACAGCGCGCCCGTCGTCGTCGCACCGCCCGGTCACGCGGGTCCCCTCCCGCGCGAGCCAGACTTCCGCGCCCGGGGCTGCGCTCCCCTGGGCACCCACGGCGCGGACGCCGACCGGTCCGCCCGGCGCCGGAGGGACGCTCCGGCACGCGGCGAGGAGGACGAGGAGGGGCCATCCCCTGCGCATGGAGCGAGGTTCTATCACGGGGCGGCCGGCCCGCCAGCCCGGCGCGGGGACACCCTCCCCCGCCGCCTGCCCGGGAAAGTGGCTGGTCCGGGCCCCGGGGCCCCTATAATCCCCGCCGATACAACCCGCCGAAGGCCTCTTCCTTCCGACGCCTTTCCCTTGGCCCGGGCCATGAGTCGATGGTGGGCCCGGTGCGCTGGACGGTTCGGGGTGTTGACCGCCGCGTCTCGTCGTCCTCGGACGGGGAGACCGGGGACACGGTCTGGGGGCCAGGCACCGTTGTTGTGGAGGGAGTGTCGATGCTCCGTGCCTTCCTGCCGGTCCTCCTATGGCCTCTCCTCGCCCTGGGCGCCCCACCCGAGACGGATCTGGCTCAACCGGGCTGGCCGGCCCGCGCGCCTTCGAAGGAGGACCTCGAGGCGGCGCGGGCGGCCGGCGAGCGGGTGCGCGCGGTGCTCGCGCGCAAGGAGGTGGGGGGCGGGGTCGGGGCGGACGCGACCCTCGATTGGGACTGGCTCCGGGCCCAGCGGACGAACTCCTGGCGCGGGTTCCTGGACGACGTCACGGGACCGGACTTCCAGTCGAGCAAGCTCCGCGGCTGCGTCCGCGGCTACAAGAGCCCGCTCGGGGGTGGGACGGCCTACGGCGTGGCCGGCCGGCTCCTCGACTGGGCGGTCCGGCTTCCCCCGGGGAGCGACCGCACCCGGGCGCTGGACTGGATCCGGCAGCACGTCCTGCACGTGATCACCATGGAGACCTGGTGGGACTCGAGCCTCCTCCCCCACGTCGCGGGGGAGGCCGTGAGCCGGCACCCGGTCGCGAGCGAGGCGGACATCCCGGACTCGGACCGCCTCCGCCACTGGTGCCTGGAGCCCTATGCGCGCGCGGTGCTGGAGCCGGCGGTCCCGTTCACGCCCGAAGAACGAGAAGGGGCGCGCATCTGGATCCTGGGGTGGGCCATCCGTCTGCTGGCCATGTCCTCCGGGGAGAGCATGGTGGTCACCAACGTCTTCTATGAGGGAGCCCACAGCCGGCTCTTCTTCACGGTGGACAACCTCACGTGGGCCTACCTCGCCACCGGCTATCAGGCGCTGCGCTCTCACGCGGAGGCAATGGTCCTCTCGAGCCTGTTCCTGGCGCGGCGCGGGCCGGGCACGGCGTTCCCCTCGCCCTGGCCGATCTGGGCGGGCTCCGACCCGTGGGAGTGCGGACGGGCTCTCGGGAACCCGAACGCGCCGCACCGCGCCGCGGCCTGGTGGCACGTCTCCGACTCGGGGCGCCGTCTCGTCCCGCTCTTCGCGGTGACCGGCAACCCGCTCGTGAGAGCCTTGCTTCGCGATTGGATCATGACCCAGACCGAGGCCGCGCTCCGGGACGGGAACCCGATGATGCGGGGCGGCGAGATCCGGCCCGACCAGACGCCGCGCTACCCGACCGAGGGCGACCCGGCGCCGTGGGCGCTGCGGAACCCTGGTCAGGCGCTGCGGATGCCCGACGACACGCTCTGGCAGCTCCTCGTCGGTGTCCAGAACTGGGTGTGGGACGGGGACTATCATTCGTCGATGCTGCCGGACGGCCGGCCGCGGATGCGCTACACGAACGTCTACGGGGTGATGGTCGACTACTCGAATTCCTTCGGCGGCGCCGATCTCTGGTGGTGCCGGTATCTGCTGACGCACGACGAGGCCGACCGGGAGCGGGCGCTGGTGCTGCTCCGCGACCGGCTCTACTGGGCCAACTCGCCGGCTCCGTGGGCCATCGTGTCGCTCCGGAACCGGACCGGGTTCCCCTACAACGGCGGCAACGTCGGGCGGGCGCGCACGTTCGCGTGGACGATGGAGTGCGGGTCGCTGATGTATTGACGCGCGGGCTCTCAGGCGTGCGATGGTCTCAGCCAGTGGAAGATCATGCGAAAGAGAGGTCAGCTCATGTTCCGCAGAGTCACTTGGGTTGCCGTGCTGGCCGCGGCGGCGGGGGCTCGAGCGCAGCAGTTCACTGATCCCTTCAACTATCCGGCGGGCACGACCATCCCGGGATACACCGAGCAGCGAGGGGACTGGAGGGCGACCGGGACGGCGGTCCAGGCATCCTTCATTGGCTCGGTGGTCGACGTAGTCACGAACGACGCCTTGACCGACGGGGTGGCGTGCGTGGAATCGGTTGCGATCCATGATGGAACGGTGAAGCGCATCCAAGCCGCCGGTCCTGTTGCCTGGTACCTCGGCTCGTGGCCCAACGACTTCTTCTTCGCGGCCATGGTCCTGGATGTAGCGGCTCCCTACGATGGTTGGGACTCGTACGAAGTCCGCGTGTACACGGGGTTTTCCTACAGCGTCGTCTGGACGGGCAGCATCAGCCCCGCCGTTCCCCGGGCACGCATCCGGCTCCAGGGCCGCAGCCTGGGGGGGAGGGATCCCATCTCGCTCGATGTCTTCTTCGACACCAACCTTGATGGACTCTGGGAACTCACGGCAAGCAGGATCGGCCACCGGGCTCTCTTGGCTCCCGGCAAGATCGGGGTCAACGGCTACCAGGGAGGGATCGTGGACGACGTGAAGTACTTCGGTGGCGCCCTTGCGCTCCTCGACCCTCCACGAGTCGGCACCAGCATCCGCCTGGCGGGACACGGCGGCCCGAGTCTGGCCTACCAGGGCGCGTGCAGCCGGGGACATTCCGGAATCCCGCTCGGCTCCGGGCTGGTCGTGCCCCTGGAGATCGACGTCCTCTTCCTGCTCTCCCTGACGACGCCGACCGTCTTTGCGAACTTCGCCGGAACCACGGACGCGTCCGGAGCGTTCACGATGACGATCCACGTCCCGTTGTTACCGGAGCTCGTGGGGAGCGTCATCTGGGCATCGGCCCTGACCTACTCACCCATGGGAGTCGCCGAGATCATGCCGGACGTGGAGATCAAGTTTGTGAACTAGTGGTGTGTTTCAGTCAGATTGATGATTATGGGCCCGTCGTGGCGGATGTCGATTGAAGGCAGGGGGGCGCTGCGCGCCCCCCCAATCCTCGTGTCGGCCTGCGGCTGCCGCTCGCAGGCCTCCCCTCGGCGCTTCGCGCCGGGCCGCCTTCGGCGTCCGAGATCCGGATCCATCGGCCCGGAGCGGAGCTCCGGGCCTGAGGCCGCCCGGCGCGCCTCGCGCGCCGCCGCCGCCTCTGGCGGCGGGTGGTCTGTTTCGGGAATACGCTTCGGTATTTCCAAAACAGACCACTGGCGGGGCTGATATCGGGCCTTGGGAGACAATCCGTCGGAGGTCACCCCGGGGGCGGATTCCCGTTCCCAGGAGGGCTCGGGCTTCGCTTCCGGGCGCTACAGAGTGCTGCGGGAGATCGGACGCGGAGGACAAGCCGTCGTCTACGAGGCCGAGGACTCCCTGCTGGGCCGGAGGATCGCTCTCAAGGTCCTGGAAGTCGTCGGTCCCGCGTCCCAGGAGCTCTTCTCCCGGTTCGCGCGCGAGGCGGCGGTCACGGCCCGTCTCCAGCATCCCAATATCTGCGTCGTCCACGACACGGGGATGGAGCAGGGAGTCCCTTTCATCGCCATGCAGCTCGTGGAGGGAGAGTCCCTGGACCGCAGGATCCATGTGGAGCCGGGGCGGTTGCCTGGGTCTTGGGCCGGAGTGGCCTCCACCCTTCACCTGATCGAGAAGAGCGCCCGGGCCCTCGCAGCCGCGCACGAGGCGGGGATCATCCACAGGGACATCAAGCCGAGCAACATCATGGTCACGCCCGCCGGAGAGCCGATCCTCCTCGACTTCGGCCTGGCCCGCGGAGAGGACCGCTCCTCGCCCACCTTGACCATGAGCGGCGACATCATGGGCACCCCCGCCTACATGTCCCCCGAACAGATCAGTGGTCGCACCCGCACCGACCGCCGCACCGACATCTACTCCCTGGGCGTGGTGCTCTACGAGTGTCTGACGCTGCGCCGCCCCTTCGAGGCGCCGACACGAGAAGGACTGTTCTTCGACATCCTGACCCGGGAGGCGCCGGATGGCCGGCGGATCAACCCGGCCATCCCGAGGGACGTGCGCGTGGTGATCGAGAAGTGCCTGGAGAAGGACCGGGACTCCCGCTACGAGACGGCCCTCGACCTCGCGGAAGACCTGCGGCGGGCCAGGGTTCGCGAGCCCGTGCGGGCCCGGCCGGTACGGTGGTGGACGCGACAGGTCCGATGGCTTCAGCGCAACCCTGCCCTGGGGACGGCGCTCCTCGCCCTGATCGCCGTCCTGTCCGTCGCGACGGCGACCCTCAAGGCCGCGCTGGACTCGGCCGGGGAGAACACCCGCCGCCGCGAGGAGATCTTCTCCAGGTACCAGCAGGCCGCCGATCCCGCGCTTCTCCGCCACCTCGAGGTCGAGGTTCGGGCACTCTGGCCGGCGCGGGAGGAGCTGGTCCCGAGAATGGATGCCTGGCTGGACCAGGCCCGTGCGCTCGAGCTGCGGGTTCCGGACAGGCTCGCAGACCTCGAATCCCTGAAGCGGCGTGCCAGACCGCGGACAGCGGCGGACTTCGAGGAGGAGGAGCGCCTCCGCCGCGACCGCCATCCCCGCCTGTTCCATGACCTCCACGTGAAAGAACGTGAGCTGGCGCGTCTCGCGAAACCGGTGGGCGGGGAAGTCCCGGAGGAGCAGCCGCGGGAGATGGGGGGACTGGAGACCCTGCGCAGCGAGATCCAGGCGCTCCGGTCCGACCCGCGGATGTCGGAGCGCCTCATCTGGCGCTTCGCCGACGCGGGGGAGGAGCGGCTCGTCGAGTCGCTCCGGGAGTTCGCGCGCGGGGTCGCCCGACTCCCGGATCAGATCCGGGAGATCGAGCAGCGCAGGGCATTTGCTCTCGAGGTCCGGCGGCTGAGCATCGAGAACGAGCGGGACGCCTGGAGCGTCTGCCTCAAGGATCTCGCCGCGTCGGAGCGCTACGACCAGCTCGAGATGAGCCCGCAGATCGGGCTGGTGCCGCGGGGCAAGGACCGCGACTCGGGGCTTTGGGAGTTCTGGGTGCTCGGCTCGGGCGAACGGCCGCGGTGGCAGGGCGACCTCCTCTCCGGCCGCGGGGCCGCCCCGACCGAAGAGGATGCTCTGGCGATGGTCCTTCTCCCCGGCGGAGCCTGCCACGTGGGAGCCCAGCGGAGCCGGCCCGGCGATCTTCACCACGACCCCAGCGCGCGCCCCAACGAGGCTCCGGTGCACCGCGTGCTTCTGGAGCCCCTGTTCCTCTCCAAGTACGAGATGACCAGGGCCCAGTGGCTCCGGCTCATGGGACCCAACGCGAACCTGGAGTTCGCGAAGGGAGACATGCCTGCGGGCCTTCCGGTCACGGAACGGAATCCCATGACGAACATCACGTGGGAGGCGGCCCTCGAGGCCTGTACCCGTCTGGGTCTGGGGCTCCCCACCGAAGCACAATGGGAGTACGCGTCGAGGGCTGGCAAGGCGACCCGCTGGTGGACGGGGGATGACGTCCGTTCCCTCCAGGGCGCGGCGAACGTCGCCGACGCCTTCGCCCGCCGGAAGGGGGCTGCCTTCGACTGCTCGCTCGAGATCGATGACGGAAACCTCTCCCACGCCCCCGTGGGTACCTTTCGCCCAAACCCCTTCGGTCTGCACGACATGGTGGGCAACGTCTGGGAGTGGTGCCACGATGGGCTCGCCGAGTACGGTTCCGCGCCGCGGGCGGGTGACGGGCTCCGCATCGGCGAGGAGACGCGGAGGGTGTACCGCGGGGGCTCGTTCAGCATGCCTGCGGGATTCGCCCGGGTCTCACAGCGAGGTTTCCTCCCGGCCTCAGCCCAGGACGGAACGATCGGCGTTCGGCCATCGAGACGGGTACTGCGTTGACGACGCGATCCCGAGCCTCGCGCCTGGGCGTACCGGGCGCACTTGGCTTGCCCGCGGAGCACGGAGCGGTGCTGGCGCGCCCGGGAGGATTCGAACCCCCGACCGTCGGATTAGAAATCCGATGCTCTATCCAACTGAGCTACGGGCGCGCGGTGGCACAGGCGATTGTTCACCGTAGGGTGCCGGGCCGTCAACCCGCGCCGCGGGAAGATAAGTGCACCCGCCAGGATTCGAACCTGGGACCCGCTGATTAAGAATCAGCTGCTCTGCCAGCTGAGCTACGGGTGCGCGCGGTGGAAGGACGAACTGGCGCGCCCGGCAGGATTCGAACCTGCAACCAATGGGTTCGAAGCCCACTACTCTATCCGTTGAGCTACGGGCGCGCCCTTCGCGTGTACCGAAGGGCGGCCTACTCTACCCGTGCCCGGACCGCCGTCAAGCCTCCCGGACCCCATCCGGCCCCCCCCTCACGGACGGAACGTCGTGCGGAGCACGTTCGACGCCAGCAAGCGCCCGTGCGGGCCCGCGCGGTCGTCGAGCACCACCTGCGTGTAGACCGACACGCCGTCGAGTCCCGGGATCGCCGGGATCGGGACCCGCACCTCCGCGTCCCCCGCCGCGTCGGTCACCCCGGACGCGAGCAGGTGGATCGGCGGCGCGAGCCCCAGCCGGAGCACGCCCGGCACCTCGAACGCCCCCGGCGCGAGGCCGAACGCCACCCAGATCGCGCGCCCGCCCAGACCGTCCACCGACAGCGCCAGCTCCGTCCCGATCCGGTGGTCCCGCGCCCAGGCCGAGACCCCCGCCCGCCGGTGCACGCACCCGGCCAGCTCCACCGCCGCCAGCGCGTTCACGCGCCCCGCGCCCCAGTGGTTCTCCTTGCCCACCCCCGGAGTCCCGGTCGGGTCCACCGCGACCTGCACGATCATCGCCAGGTCCTCGGGCCCGAGGCTCGGGTTCGCGTCCCGCGCCAGCGCCAGCACGCCCCCGACGTGCGGCGTCGCCGCCGAGGTGCCGCCGAAGCCCGACAGATAGCCCACCGGGCACTGCACGCCCGACCCCGTGGTCAAGACTCCGGTGGGCGCGCCCACGTCGGGCTTGATCAGTCCGGGCGCCTGGCCCCCCCGCCACGGATGATCGTCGTAGGCCGCCGGCCACGTCGCGGCGTACGGGTAGCCCGGCACGAGCGCGCGCAGCTCCGCCAGATTCCACGCGAACGGACCGCACGGCGAATAGAAGAGGAGCGCCGGCGGATCGCTCGTCCCGAGCGCCGCCACGCCCAGCACGCCGCCCCGCCCCCCGGCCCCCGCCTGGTCCGGATGGATCCAGGGCGCCGGCACGCACCCGGGCGCCGCGATGTTGAAGGGCCGCGGCGCCGCCGGGTTCAGCGTCGGGCAGTTCCAGCCGTCGTTGCTGGTCGAGTTCACCCGCACGATCCCCGCCGCGAGCAGCGCCGCGTTCACGTCCCGGTGCATGGCATAGTCGGGCGGCGGCGTGAAGTAGACCTTGAACGAGAGCGACGACGAGACGACGTGCGCGCCCTCCAGGACCGCGTACTGCGCCGCGTTCCAGGTCGCGGCCTCGTCCAGGCACGCGAGCACCATCACCCGCGCGCGCGGGGCGACCCCCGTCCCGGTGCCGCAGGTCCCGTCCCCCACCAGGATCCCTGAGGTGTTGGTCCCGTGCCCCGTGGTCTCGTACGGATCGGCCGCGTTCTGGACGAAGTTCCATCCGTGCACGTCGTCGATCCGCCCGTTCCCGTCGTCGTCCTGGCCGTTGCCCGGGATCTCGTCCGGGTTGACCCAGACCCGGGCCGCGAGGTCGGGGTGGCGGTAGTTCGTCCCGCTGTCGATGTTGCACACGACCGCCGTCGCGCCGCGGAAGCCGCGCGCCCACGCCGCCGGAGCCTGGATCAGCGCGACCCCCTCGCCCGCAGCCTCGAGCGGACCCGGTGGCTGCTCCCCCGGCGGCGCGTCGGTCAGCTCGTCGACCCGTCGCTCCGGCGTCCACCGCGCCTCGAGCACCTCCGGGAGCCCGACCGCCTCCGCCACCACGCCGGCCTGGGCGCGGCACGAGACGAAGTTGCCGAGCCAGTTGGACTCGATCCGGTCCGCTCGCCCGGCCGCCGCCGCGGCCCGGAGCAGCCCGACGAGGCGCGCCTGCGCGCGCGCGGCCTGCTCCCGGAGCGCCGCCGACACGAACGCGCGCCGCTCGTCGCCCCGCCACGTCTCGACGAGGTCCAGCAGCTCGGCCGCCGGGGGGCGCTCGGCCATCACGAAGTAGACGGGCACGAGCGCCCGCTCGCCGCGCCGGTCCAGCTCGGCTTCGAGCGCCTCCCCGATCTTCGCCCGCTCCTCTGCCGTCCCGAGACTGAACGCGAGCATCGCCCCGACGAGAGCCCCCGGGAACATCCCCATTCCGTTTCCTCCTTCATGCGCCTGGTCTTCCCCGACCAGGTGAGGGCGCCAAGTCTACGCGGAGCGCGCACGAGGCCGGCATCGGTCCGGCGTCGCAACCTGGGACGCGCGCTTCAGCGTCGCTCTTCGAGCCGCCCCGCCCCTTCGCGGACGACCCAGACGCGGCGTGCCGCCACCTTCGTGAAGCTCTCCTCGGGTCCCGAGGGCCAGCGCACGATGAGACGGTCGATCCGCTCGGCCGCGCCGAGCCCGAAGTGGAGGCGGCGGTCGCCGCGCGAGCAGTAGCTCCCCCCGCCGCTCACCTCCGCCGTCTGCGTCCGCCCCCCCGCCTCGACCCGCACCCGCGCGCCCCAGGCGTCGCGTCCGCGCGCACCGACGAGGTCGAAGAGCGCCCACGAGCGCCGGTTCCCGCCGTCGTTCCGGAGCAGCGTCGGCGGGCCGTGGTTGTGCGAGACCACGAGGTCGAGGTCCCCGTCGCCGTCGAGGTCCCCCGTCGCGAGCCCGCGCCCCGAGAGCGCGCGCTCCGCCGTGAAGTACCTGCCCATCGCTCCGGCGACGTTCCGGAGCTTGAGCCCGCCCAGGTTCTCCATCACGAGGTCCAACTGGCCCCAGGTCCGCTCGGGATGCGTCTTCGCGACGTTGTCCTGGAGGTGGCCGTTGACCACGTAGACGTCGCGGTCGCCGTCGTGATCCAGGTCCGGGAACGCCACCCCCCAGCCGACCCAGGGGAAGCTCGCCTCCCCCATCCCGCTGGCCCAGGTCCGGTCCTCCCAGGTCCCGTCCCCCAGGCTCCGGTAGACCGTGTTGGTCTCGTCGTCCAGGTTGGTGACCACGAGCTCCGGCCGGCCGTCCCCGTCGAGGTCGCCGGCCTCGGTCCCCATGCCGGCCTGCGTGCGTCCATCCTGGCTGTACCCCACGCCCGCGCGGAGCGTGACGTCCTCGAAGGTCCCGTCCCCGCGGTTCCGGAACAGGAAGTTCCGCACCGAATCGTTGGCCACGTAGAGATCGGTCCAGCCGTCGTCGTCGCCGTCGAAGGCGACGACGCCGAGCCCCTTCCCCTCCTCGGTCCAGAGCCCGGCCGCTCTCGTCACGTCGGTGAAGGTCCCATCGCCCTGGTTGCGCCAGAGCGCGTTGGCCGCGCCGGTGAAGTGATCGGGATGGCAGTAGGCGCGCAGCTCCGGCTCGGGCCGGCCGCACCAGGGGTTCTTGGCCGGGTCGTAGGTCAGGTAGTTCGCCACGAAGAGGTCGGGCCGGCCGTCCCGGTCGTAGTCGAGGAAGGCCGCCGAGGTCCCCCAGCGCGGATTCGCGATTCCGGCCCGGTCGGTCGCGTCGGTGAAGACGCCCTTCCCCTCGTTGCGCCAGAGCGTGGACCTCCCGAAGCCCGTCACGAAGAGGTCGGGATCCCCGTCGTTGTCGCAGTCCCCGACCGTCACCCCCTGTCCATAGGAGGTCGTGCACAGCCCGGAGGCCTCGGTCACGTCCGTGAACCGGAAACCGCCGTCGTTCCGGTAGAGGGCCGGGCGCGACGGCCCGGCGCCCGCGCCCGGGAAGGGCCCGCTCTGCACGAAGAAGAGGTCGAGGTCCCCGTCGCCGTCGAAGTCGAGGAGCGCGACGCCCGCGCCCATGGTCTCGGGGAGCTGCTTCTGGCCGGTCCGGCCCGCGTCGTGGCGGAAGCGGACGCCGCTCTCCGCGGTGACGTCCACGAGTCGCACGCCCCCTAGCGGCGCATCCGCCGGCGGTTCCCGGGAGCAGGCGGCGGCCAGGAGGAAGTGCAGGGCCAGAAGAGCGCGCTTCAAGGGGCCGGCATTATAGGCCCGGGCCCGGGACGCGCCCGGGCGCTCACGCCGTCAGCGTCTCCTCCAGGAGCCCCGAGACCGTGCGGCCCAGCTCGGCGAGGTCGCACGGCTTGGTCAGGTAGACGTCGGCGCCGCTCGAGAACCCCCGCAGCCGGTCGATCGGGCGCCCCATCGCGGTGAACATCACGATCGGGATCGGCCAGGGGCTGCAGAGGCGTCTGAGCTCCCGGCACACGTCGTAGCCGCTCATGTCCGGGAGCCGGAGGTCGAGGATCGCGAGGTCCGGCCGATGATCGGCCGCGTCCCGGAGCGCCGGAGCGCCGCGCTCCGCGGTCCGGACCTCGAACCCCTGCGACTCCAGCTCGAGCTGGAGGAACCGGGCCAGGGCCTCCTCGTCCTCAACGATCAGGATCCGCTTCCGCGCCGCTCCACTCATCTCCTCTTCCTCTCTTCTTCCTGCGTCCGGTCCGCTTCCCGTCCGTCCGAGAAGCGCAGCAGCCCCTCGAGGACCGCGTCGATCCGATCCACCGCCTGGCGCACGTCCTGGAGCGCGCGGGCGACGGAGCCGTCGGCCGGCGGGAGATGGGGAGCGAGAAAAGCGACGCCCGCCTGGATGATCGCGAGCGGGTTCCTCACCTCGTGCGCCAGGCCGGCCGCGAGGTCCGAGAGCGACTCCCACCGGTCGGACACCGGAAGCCCGAGCCGCGCGCTCCCGCGAGCGGGGTCCGGACGCGGAGGCTCTTCGCCCCGCGCCGGATCGGCGACCAGAGTCTGGACCACGGACACCTCCCCGGAGACCGGACAACTCCTGGCCTCTTCCCCTGCCCGGAAGACGGGCGCCCGCCGCCCCCGGGGGGCGCCCACCGGGACGATCGGCCGGCCGCGGCTCCGGACTTGAGGAAACCGGGTCACGCTCCCCGCCCGGAGCGCCTATCCTCCTGGAGCCCGCGCGTGTCGCGGCTCCAGGAGGTGAACCGGATGTCCTGGATCCTGAACGGCTGGACGCTGCTCCTCTCGACCGCCTTCGGCACGCCGAGCGCGGCGGACCTGGCCCAGCAGGCGGTCTCCGCGGCCGTCTGCTGCATCTGCTGCTGCTGCGGCCAGCCCTGCCCCTGCTCGTGCGGCGGGTGCTGCGGCTCCTAAGGGGGTAGTCTCCCCTCCGGGTGGACCGCCAGGATCGGACCGAGCTCCAGCGTCTGGTCGCCCGTCTGGCCGACGGCGACCGGGAGGCGTTCCACCCGGTCTTCGCCCGCGCCTGGCCGCTGGTCCGGGGCTTCACCGGCCGGCACCTCGCCGCGGACGACGCGGAGGACGCCGCCCAGGAGGCTCTCGTGAAGGTCTTCCGGAACGCCGGCGCCTTCGACCGGGACCGGGACGCGCTCTCGTGGATCCTCGGGATCGCGGCCTGGGAGGTGCGGACCGCCCTCCAGCGCCGCCGGCGCCGGCGCGAGGAGCCGGCGGGTGGCGCCGGCGCGCGCGCGGGCGACCCGGCGGAGGGGCCCGTGGAGGAGAGCATGGCGCGTGAGCTCGAGGCGGCGCTCGAGGGGGCGCTGGGGCGTCTCGATCCGCCCGACCGGGTCACGCTCCGCGCGTACGCGCGCGGCGACCGGCCGGACCACATCCCCCCCGCCACCTTCCGCAAGCGCGTGCAGCGCGCGCTCGCGCGGCTGCGCGGCGTCTGGAGGGCCACCCATGACTGACGAGCGGGCGCTCCTCCGCCGGGCGCGGTGCGCCTACGAGCTGGGCCGTCTCGCGCGCGCGCTCCCCTGGGCGCTGGTCGTCGCGCCCGCCTCCGCGGTGTCCTTCGCCTGCTGCGGCCGTCCCGAGGCGACCGGCGCCGGCGCCGCGGTCCTGGCGCTGGTCGTGGTCGTGTGCCGGTGGCGCGGCGCGGGCTTCGCGCGCGGCGTCGCCCCCGGCCTCCTCGCCGGGCTCTGCCCGCTCCTCCTGCCCGTCGTGGCGCGGGTCGGCAGCTTCGTGTGCGACGAGGGGACCTGCACGCTCTCGACGATCTCCTGCCTGCTCGCCGGCGTGCTCGGGGGCGCGGTGGTGGGCGGGATCGCCGCACGCCAGGAGCACGGTCG
>Ga0187892_10004870_pt1 | contig 21951 bp, 19 predicted proteins | sample MA1701073metaG_FD_139345 | JGI IMG/M metagenome (GOLD analysis project Ga0187892, IMG submission 139345) | Bio-ooze microbial communities from a basaltic lava cave in the Kipuka Kanohina Cave System on the Island of Hawaii, USA - MA170107-3 metaG ... | reverse complement strand
GGTCCAGCCAGGTCCGCCGGTCGCGGGTCAGCTGGTCCGCGGTGCCCCGGTGGGTCTCACGGTGCAGGTCGATCACCACCGTGTCGACCACGCGGCCGCCGATGTCGACGGGCTCCCGCCCGACGACGGTGACGGTCCAGTCCTCAACACTGGTGACGCCCCCGCGGGCGTCACGGGCCGTGCTCACCCCTGATGGGCGGGTCCCCACCTCGAGGGACGCAGGGGTGCTGGAGCATGGGCGGCCCGTAGTCCGCCGCGCTCGTCTGCTCGGCCGGGCCGAAGGCGATCCGGCCGCCCTCGAGCGCGACACCACGCCATCGCCGTTCACGGCCCGCACCTGGCGCTCGGTGTCGTCGGGCGCGAAGGGCGCGTCGAGCACGGCATCGGACCCGGTGTCGGCCGACCGGTGCACGGTGACGGACAACGTGGCCGGGTTGTTCCGGCCGCCGACGAGCGTGGCCGACTCGCGGCCGGCGACGCGGTAGACGTACACGCCGTCGGCCGGGAGCGCCGTGCCGCCGCGAGCACGAGGGGCGGGCGCCGGCTCGCTCGCCGGTGCCGCCGGCTCTGGCGGGCGACCGCCGCTCGGGGCGATGGTGGTCACCCTGGCCGGGACGCTGATCCCCGTCACGCGCGGGGTCGGTAGCCACCGTCGGCGAGGGCGTGCCCCCACGAGTCGGGTCGCCGATCGTCGGCACGGGCGGAACGCTCCGGCCGGTCGTGGCTACCTGCGGGAGCTGGAGGAGGTGGCGCCGGACGCCGAGCCGTCCGGGGCCGGGCTCGCCGGCTTCGTCGACACCGTGCGTGCGGTCGCCGGGGGCACGACGGTCGACGGGGCGCGCACACCCGTTCGGTCCAGCTGATGGCGGCCCTCGCGCTGGGCTTCCTCCCCGCCGCCCTCGACACGGGCCGCCGCGGCGCCCTCGTCCAGCTCGAGGCTGCCGATCAGCGCAGATCGCGGCGGCTGAAGCCGAGCAGCCCGGCTGCGGCGAGCACGGCGGAGAGCACGAGGGGGACCACCACGGCATCGACCGCCGGTCCGGCGGCCAGCACGTTGCGCCCGAGGTACCAGTGCCACGGGTCGACGAGGCGGGACGGGTGCACGGCGTCGGTCAGCCCGTAGTAGCCGATGACATCGTCGCCCGTGTACGCGGGGTCGACACGGAGCTCACCGGGGAGGTAGCCGATCCGGGCCCGCACGGCGGGATCAAACGCCTCGCCCCCCGAGCACCGAGCACCGTCCGGCCGTCGGGCGGAGGAAGTCGAGGAGCAGCCGCACGGTGGTGGTCTTGGCGGCCCCGTTCGGCCCGAGGTACCCGACCACCTCCCCCGGCTCGATGACGAGGTCGAGCCGGTCCAGGGCGCGCACCCGCCCGAGCTCCTTGGTGAGCCCCTCGGCGACGAGCGCCGGACCGGTCATGTCCTGACGACGAACGACCGCAGCCGCGCCGCCGAGAGCTCGGAGAGCGGGAGCAACCGGGCCCCCATCGCCGCCGCCAGCTCGGCGGCGAGCCCCAGGCGCGGGACGGCGTCCTCGGCATCGACGACCACGCTCGGGATGCCGGCGGCCGCCGTCGACCGCGCTGCCGCCCGGGCCGCCGCGAGCGGATCGGCGCCGGGCCCGGCGGTAGTGGCGCGGCCGTCGGTGACCAGCACGAGGAGGGGTCGATGGTTGCCGGTCCGACCCGACTCCACGGCCAGGCGCGTGGCCAGGTCGATCCCGGCGGCCAGAGGAGTGCGTCCCCCGGTGGCGAGCGCGCTGAGGCGGGCGCGAGCCACCTCGACGCTCCCCGTCGGGCGGAGCACGACGTCCGCGCCCTCGCCCCGGAAGGTGACGAGCGCCACCCGGTCCCGACGCTGGTAGGCGTCGAGCAGCAACCCGAGCAGCGCGCCCTTGGCCGCCTCCATCCGCCGGTCGGCCCCCATCGACCCGGAGGCATCCACCGCGAGCACGACCAGGTTGGCCGCCCGCTGCTCCCGCACGGCCTCGCGCAGGTCCTCGGCGGCGACCCGGACCACCGGCGGCGTTGCCCGTGGCGACGGAGCGAGCGCGACGGTGGGCGCCTGGCGAGCGGCCGCGGCGCGGACGGTCGCGGCGACCGCCACACCTCCGGCGAGCGCCGTCCCGGCGGCAGGTCGGTCGCCCACGAGCCGGCCGGCCGGGCCCGTCGTCATCGAGCGCCGTCCTCGCGCCGCATCGACCGTCCGGGGCGCCTCCAGGCGCGCCACCGGCCACGGCGCACCGGGCGCCGCCACCCGCTCTCGGCCCGTGCCCTCGGCCGACGGGGGCCGCTCCTCGCCGCCGGGCGCGTCCTCCTCGGCCGCCGGCGACGAGGTGTCCTCCCCCGCTGCGTCGGGACCGTCGTCCGAGGCGGCCCTGCCGAGGGCCGTGCGGAGCGCGTCGTCGGCCTCGCCCGGGTCGTCGAGAGGGTGCCTCCGCTGTCGGTGGACCAACGCCAGAGGGGCGACGCGGCGCAGGTCGTCGGCGTCGGCCTCCGATCGACCCTCGAACCCGGCCAGCGCCGCCGCGGCGCGGGTGATGGCGAGGTCGGCCCGCAGGCCCTCGGCGCCGACCGCGCTGCAGAGCGCGCAGATCCGATCGAGAAGGGTCGGCGGCACCGCCACCGGTGCCGCGCTCGCAAGCCGATCGGCGAGCGCCCGCTCCTCGGCCTGCCATGCGGCCGCGAACGACGCGGGGCCGTCGTCGAAGGCGATCCGGCGGCGGACCGCGTCGGCCCGCTCCGCCACGCCGACGTCGCCGATGTCGGCGGCCAAGCCGAACCGGTCGAGCAGCTGCGGGCGGAGCTCACCCTCCTCGGGGTTCATCGACCCGATGAGGACGAACCGGCTCGGATGGCCGTGCGACACGCCCTCGCGCTCGACGCGGTTCACGCCGCTGGCGGCCACGTCGAGCAGCACGTCCACCAGGTGGTCGGGCAGGAGGTTGACCTCGTCCACGTACAGCACGCCACCGTGAGCCGCCGCCAGGAGCCCGGGAGCGAACCGCAGCTCGCCACCCGTCAGCGCGGCGGCGAGGTCGAGCGACCCCACCAGGCGGTCCTCGGTCGTCCCGACCGGCAGCTCGACGAACGGCGCCGCACTCGGCAGGAGGGCAGCCAGACCGCGGGCCAGGGTCGTCTTGGCCGAGCCCTTGGCCCCTCGCAGCAGCACACCGCCGAGCCTCGGTTCGACGGCCACGAGCAGGAGCGCCAGCTTGGCCTGGTCCTGGCCGACGACCGCGGTGAAGGGGAAGGTCGCCCCCCCGCCCTGGGCATCGCCCGCCGTCACCGGCCCTCCTCCCAGCCTTCGGCCTCGAGCACGGCGGCACGCAGGGTGCGGAGGGCGCCGTCGGACGCGTCCCACAACCCCCGCTCGGCCGCTTCGAGGAGCCGCTCGGCGATGGCCCGCAGGGCCCACGGGTTCGACGCCTCGAAGAACTTGCGGAGCTCGGGGTCGCCCACGTAGGCCTCGGTGACCCGTTCGTACATCCAGTCCTCCACCACCCGGGCGGTGGCGTCGTAGCCGAACAGGTAGTCAACCGTGGCCGCCATCTCGAAGGCGCCCTTGTACCCGTGGCGGCGCATGGCGTCGATCCACTTCGGGTTGACCACCCGGCTGCGCACCACCCGGGCGGCCTCCTCGGCGAGGGAGCGCACCCGGGGTCGGGCAGGATCGGCGGCGTCACCGAACCAGGCCTTGGGCGCGGTGCCGGTCAGGGCCCGCACGGTCGCCACCATCCCGCCATGGTCCTGGAGGTAATCGTCGGAGTCGAAGATGTCGTGCTCACGGTTGTCCTGGTTCTTGATCGCCACCTCGACGGTCGCGAGCCGGCGCTGCATCGCCTCCGCCGCCGGCCGGCCCATGCCGGCCCGCCCGTAGGACCAGCCGCCCCAGGCCACGTAGACGGCGGCCAGGTCCTCGTCACCCGACCAGGCGCCCGACTCGAGCAGCGGCAGGATGCCCGAGCCGTAGGCACCCGGCTTGGCGCCGAAGATGCGAGGGTCGTCGTCGAAGCCGGCCAGCCGGACGGCGTCGTCGAGGAGGTCCACGACGTGGGGGAAGGCGTCGCGGAAGAACCCCGAGATGCGAAGGATCACGTCCACGCGTGGCCGGCCGAGCTCGGCCTCGTCGACCAGCTCGATGCCGGTCACCCGGCCGGACTCCTCCGCCCACACCGGCCGCACGCCGAGGAGGGCGAGGGCCTCGGCCACGTCGTCGCCACCGGTGCGCATCGTGGCCGTCCCCCAGACGACGAGGCCGACCGTCGCCGGGGGGCGGCCCTCCTCCGCGAGGTGGCGGGCAACGACCTCGTCCGCCAGCCGGCGACCGACGTCCCACGCCAGGCGCGACGGGATGGCCTTCGGGTCGACGGAGTAGAAGTTGCGACCCGTCGGCAGCACGTGGGCCATGCCCCGGCTGGGCGCGCCACTCGGGCCGGGGGGGACGGCCCGGCCGTCGAGGGCCGCCAGCAGAGCGGTCACCTCGTCGGTCGTGGCCGCGAGGTGGGGGACGAGCGTCCGGCACACCCACCGCAGGGTGGGGTCGTCGCCTCCGTAGGCCCAGCCGTCGGCCGCGACCGCCTCGAGCCGGCGGCGGGCCTCCGCCTCGGCCTCGTCGACCTCGGCGCGGCCGGCTCCCGCCGCCACGCGCCGGAGCGGCCCGACCTCGCCCTGGGGCAGGCGGGTGAGGGCGAGCACCAGATCCAGCAGCGCCTCGCCCGCCGGCGGCCGCCCGAGCACGTGCAGGCCACCGCGGATCTGCGCGTCCTTCAGCTCGCAGAGGTAGCCGTCGACGTGCAGCACCAGGTCGTCGAAGGCGTCGCCCTCGGGTCGCTCGCTCACGCCCAGGTCACGGGAGATCTCGGCCTGCACGAGCAGGTCCCACACCGCAGCCCGCACCGCGGCGAGCTTGTCGGGATCGAGCGCCGCCACCCGGGCGTGCTCGTCGAGGAGGGACTCCAGGCGAGCCAGGTCGTCGTAGGTGTCGGCTCGCGTCAGCGGCGGCACGAGGTGGTCGACGATCGTGGCGTGGGCCCGCCGCTTGGCCTGCGTGCCCTCGCCGGGGTCGTTGACGACGAACGGGTAGACGAACGGAAGGTCGCCGAGGGCGGCGTCGGGCGCGCAGGCCGACGACAACCCCACCCCCTTGCCGGGCAACCACTCCAACGTGCCGTGCTTGCCGACGTGCACGACGGCGTCGGCGCCCCAACCGGCCTCGAGCCACCGGTAGAACCCGAGATAGTGGTGGGTGGGCGGCAGGTCCGGCGAGTGGTACACGGCGATCGGGTCCACCCCGAAGCCCCGCGGCGGCTGCACCGCCACCAGCGCGTGGCCGAGGTCCATGCCGGAGAACACGAGCGCGCCGCCGTCGACGTACACCTCGCCCGGGGGCGGACCCCATGCGGCGATGACCTCTCGCCGCAGGGCCTCGGGCAGGCCGGCGAACCAGACCTCGTACTCCACCGCGGGCCACCGGCCGGCGGCCGCATCGAGCTGGTTCGGGTCCAGCGAGCGGGCCTCGTAGCAGAGGGAGTCGGCCAGCTCGGCCATGAGGGTGTCGCCGTCGGGAGGGATCCGATCGATGGCGTAGCCGGCCTCGGCCAGGGCGCCGAGCAGGTCGACGACCGACGCCGGGGTGTCGAGGCCCACGGCGTTGCCGAGGCGGCTGCGCTTGGTCGGATAGGCCGACAGCACGATGGCGATCCGCTTGGCCGCGTTGGGTCGCTGGCGAAGGGCGGCGAGACGGACCGCGGTGCCGGCCACCCGCTCGACCCGATCCGGGATCGTCCGGTACGCGGTGACCGGCGTCCCGATGTCGACGCCGTCGTCGACGACCTCCTTGAACGAGAACGGCACCGAGATCAGCCGCCCGTCGAACTCGGGGATGGCGACGCTCATGGCGACGTCGAGAGGCCGCAAGCCGGCGGCCGCCGCCCCCCATTCGTCGGCCGAGTTGGTGGCGGCCACGGCCTGGACGACGGGCACGTCGAGGCTGGCCAGGGCGCCCGGGTCCCAGCCGTCGCCGGCGTCGGTGGTGGTACCCGTGGCCAGCACCGTCGTGACGACGGCGTCGACACCACGAGCGGCCAGCTCGTCGACGACCTCAGTGTCGCGCCGCAGCGAGTAGCACCACAGGGCCACCACGTCGGCACCGCGCCCGGCCAGCGCGGCACAGAGGTCGTCGACGAAGCCGGTGTTGCCCGACAGCACGTGGGCCCGGTAGAAGACGACGCCGAGGCGCGGGCGCCGGGCCTCGGGCGGCGGAGGGAGCTCCGACGCTCCGGCCGCCTCGCGCCACACACCCCAGGCCGGCACGGGAACGGGGGGCTCGTGCTCGACGCCGGCGAGGAAGCGCAGCAGCTGCTCCATGTTGGCCAGCCCGCCGGCGACGAAGTAGCCGAACGCGGCACTCACGGCGTCGGCACCCACCGTGGAGCGCGCCGCCAGCTCGGCGTCGGGTTGCGCCTCACCACCCAGCGCCAGCAGCGGGATCCCCGAACGCAGGCAGCGGAGACGCAGGTCCTCGAAGGGCACCTCCCACGCCCGGAGGCCGCCGAGGAGGCGGACGAGGACCACGTCGACGCCCTCCAGCTCCGGCGGATCGACGAGGCCTGCAGGGTTGGCGGCGCGGACCAGCGGAAAGCCGTGCGGCAGGGCCTCGATGACACTGCGGAGGGCGAGGATCTCGGTGTCGGCGTTGGTGAGGACCAGGATCACCGCGCCGCCACCTCCGGGGACGCCACCGGCAGGCTCGACTCGGCAAGGAGCTCGAGCACAGCTTCCAGGTCGAGATGCCCCTCGAGCAGGTCGGCGAGGCGGTCGAGGCGCAGCTCGCGGGCGGCGGCGAACGACGTCCCCGAAGCTGCGAAGCCGGCGACGACCGTGCCGAGGAAGGCGGTGCGGAAGCCGTCCTCCTCGAGGAGGCCGTGCAGGCTCGTCCCCGCCCAGCGCCCGGCGCGTGCGCCCTCCGGCTCGAGGCCGTAGGTGTCGTCCAACTCGATCCAGCCGTCCGCGGCGGCGACGCGACCGTGGCAGATCTGGTAGCCGCACACCCGCTGGCCGAGGGCCCGGCCCCGCCGCTGGCGCGTCAGCTTCGTCGGGGCGAAGGTCGTGACCGCGTCGAGCCAGCCGAGCCCGTCGACCCGACCCCGGCCCGACTCCACGTCGTCGACGATCGTCCGGCCCATCATCTGGTAGCCGCCACAGACGCCGAGCACCGCGGCACCGGACCCCTCGATCGCCCGCGCCAGTCCCCGGCCGCGCAACCAGTCGAGGTCGGCGACCGTGGACTTGGTGCCGGGCAGCACCACGAGGTCCGGTCGCCCCAGGGATCCGACCTCCTCGACGAAGCGCACGCGCACGGCCGGCTCGACCGCCAGCGCGTCGGCGTCGGTGAAGTTGGCGATGCGGGGAAAGCGGATCACGGCCACGTCGACGGTCGAGCCCGGAGACTCCGGCGTCGCGGTCGCGAGGGCCGCGGGCGCGGCCGGCGGCAGGGCCAGGGAGTCCTCGGCGTCGAGGTCGAGGCCAACGGCCCACGGCAGGACGCCGAGGGTGGGCACCCCGCTGCGCCGCGCCAGCTCGGTCGGGCCGGTTCCCAACAGCGCCGGGTCCCCGCGCAGCTTGTTGATCACGAAACCGCGCACCCGGCCGCGGAGCTCGTCGGGCAGCAGGGCGACGGTGCCGTAGAGGGAGGCGAACACGCCGCCTCGGTCGATGTCGCCGACCACGATCGCGGGGATCCGGGCCGCGGCGGCCAGGCGGAGGTTGACCAGATCCGCGTCGAGCAGGTTGATCTCCGCCGCGCTCCCTGCCCCCTCCACGACGACCGCGTCGAAACGGGCCCGCAGGCCGGCGAGGGTTTCGAGGACGAGCGGCCACAGGCGGACCTTCTCCTCGGCGTAGGCGGCGGCGTCGAGGTGCCCGACGGGTCGGCCCAGGACGACCAGCTGGCTCGTCCGCTCGCCAGTCGGCTTGAGCAGGATGGGGTTCATCGCCGCTTCGGGCTCGATGCCGGCGGCCAGGGCCTGGACGCCCTGGGCCCGGCCGATCTCGTCGCCCGACGGGGTCACGTAGGAGTTCAGGGCCATGTTCTGGGCCTTGAACGGCGCCACCCGCAGACCTCGCCGGGCGAGGACCCGGCAGAGCCCGGCCACGACCGACGTCTTGCCCACGTCGCTCGCGGTGCCGCACACCATCACGGCGCCCCCGGCGATCCTCATGCCGGCACCGCGGTGGCGCGGACGGCGTCGAAGGCGGCGGCCAGGCGCGCGTGGCCGCCGGGCGGCGGCACCGCGATCCGGACCACGTCGGGAAGCCCGAAGCTCGTGCAGTCCCGCACGAGGACGCCCTGGCACGCCAGTCGGTCCCGTAGGCCGCGAGCGCGGACGAGGACCCAGTTGGCGTCCGAGGGAGCCGGGTCGAACCCGTGCCGGCCGAGCAGGTCGACGAGCTCGCGGCGCAGCTCGGCCACCGACGCGGCCCAGCCCGGGAGGTCGGCCCTCTCGAGCAATGTGGGCAGGACCGCGGCCGCCAGGCCGTTGACCGCCCAGGCCGGCTGCGCCCGGCGGAGCGCCGCCATCAGGGCCGGGGGATCAGAACAGGCGACGCCGGGGCGCTCGGGCACGACCACGTACCCGATCCGCAGGCCGGGGCAGGCGAAGACCTTGGTCAGCGAGCCCACGACCACGGACGCGGCCCGGCCACCGGTCCAACGACCGGTCGCCAGTGGGTAGAAGGCCTCGTCCCACACGCCGGCGACCTCACCCGGCGCCGCGAGGCGTCCGGAGGGGTTGTGCGGGTCCGAGCGCCACCGCGGTCCGGTCCCGCGCGGATGGAGGGCGAACTCGGGCTCCTCGACGTGCCCTCCGATGCCCGCCGTCACCAGCGCGATGGCTTCGGATCCCCCGTTGGTGAGCAGTACCCGGCCAGGCTCGACATCGAGGGCGGCGGCGAGCGCTTCTCTCGCCGGCTCAGGGTCGGGGTAGCGGTCGAGGGCGTCGAGGTGCGCGGCCACGACGGCGCGCACGTCGGGGGCTACAGGGTTGAGGCTCGCCGACAGATCGAGCACCCCCCCGGGCTCGACCCCGAGGGCGGCCGCCAGCCGGGCACCGTCGCCGCCGTGGGGGCCGACCGCGATCACGGTGCTCCCGACCTTCGCCCCTGTTGCCGGGGCACGAGCCGCGCCAGCGCGAGCGACGCCGCCAGCATCAGGGTCACGTCGCCGGCCAGCGCCACGGCCCGTTCGATGTCGGCGGACTCGGGTGGTCGACCGCGGCCGAGGTGGGGACGGAGCTCGATCCGGTCGCCGTAGCGGTTGGCGCCGCCGAGGCGCAGGCCGAGGGCGGCGGCGAAGGCCGCCTCTGCGACTCCGGCATTGGGCGAGGGATGCCGGGGCGCCTGGTCACGGACGGCCCTCCAGACCTCGTTCCCCCGCGCCGGTCGGACCAAGGCGACGAGGCCGGCCGTCACCCGGGCCGGGACCCAGCCGGCGACGTCATCGAGCCGGGCGCTGGCCCAGCCGTAGCGCTCGTAGCGCGAGCTGTGGTGCCCGACCATCGCATCGAGGGTGTTGACCGCCCGGTAGCCGAGGGCTCCGGGAGCGCCGGCCAGCGCGCCCCAGAGGACCGGCGCGACCACGGCGTCGACGGTGTTCTCGGCCACGGACTCCACGACCGCCCGGGCCACGTCCTTCTCGTCGAGCCCCGACGGGTCGCGGCCCACGAGGCACGGGAGCAGCTCGCGCGCCCGTTCGAGCTGCCCGGCATCGAGGGCCCGCCCCACGGCCGTGGCCGTCCGGCCGAGCTCACGGCCCGCCACCGCCAGCCAGATGGCCGGCCCGGCGCGTCGAACGACGCCTCCGGCCGCTCCCCCGAGCAGCACGCCGAGCGCGGCGTGCGCGCTCCCTCGCCCGCGGTGGTCGGCATAGAGACCCTTCTCGACGCCGCGCATGATCCGGCCGAACCACCTCACGGGGTGGAGGGCCCCCGGCGGCTCACCCACCAGCTGGTCGACAACGAGCGCCGCCGCCGCCGCGCCCGCCCTGGTCGACAGCGCCGATCGACTCACCATCGCAGCGCCACCAGCAGCAACCCGGCCGTCTCTCCCACCACGCCGGCGGCGCCCAGCACGTCGCCGGTGTAACCGCCCAACCGGCGATGGGCGAGGGCCACCACCCCGGCCGCGCCGGCGACGACGCCGCCCACCGCGGCCAGGCCGGCCCAGCTCGCGGTCAACCCCCCGAGCAGCGCCGCCGCCACCAGTGCCGCAGCCGGCCGGACAGCCGAGCGCGCGCGGGGACGCTCGACGCCCGCGAAGGCAGCGGCGAGACCTCCCGGGCGCGCCCGTCGGCCGAGCACGAGCACGGCCGCCATGGCCGTCCGTGACGCGCACCACACGGCAGCGAGCACGCCAGCCGAGGGCGCGGCCGCGGCCAGGGCGGACCAGCGCAGGAGCAGGACGCCGACGCCCGCCCCGAGTCCGTAGGCGCCGATGCCGGGATCGGCCATGGCCTCGAGCCGACGATGGGGCTCCAGGGGAGGGAGCAGGCCGTCGGCCGAGTCGACCAGCCCGTCGAGGTGCAGCATGCCCGTGAGCGCGAGGTCGGCCACCACGACGAGGGCAGCAGCGGCGGCGGGCGGCCAGAGCCGTTCGGCGCCGACCCAGAGGCCGCCGAGGACCAGGCCCAGCGCCGCCCCGACCAGCGGGAACCACGCCAGTGCCCCGGGGGTCGGCCCGGCACCCCGCCCGACGACGGTGAGGAAGGAGACGGCACCTGCCAGCCCACCACCGGGCCGCCGAGCCGCGTTCATCACGCGCGCCGGGGTCCTCATCCCCGCTCGAGGCGGAGCTGGCGACCGGCCACCACCAGCAGGACCTCGTCGGCAACGGCGGCCACGGCCTGGTTCACAGTCCCCAGCGCGTCGCGGAAGGCGCGCCCTGCGCTCGAGGACGGATGGACGCCCATGCCCACCTCGTCGGAGACGACCACCGTCGAGGCCGTGCGGGTGGTGAGGCGCCGACACAGGCCCTCCACGTCGACCGCGAAGCGGTCGGCGGCCGCCACCCACGCCGTGAGGCTGTCGATGAGGACCGTCACCTCGGCGTCGAGGGCGTCGAGGGCGTCGAGCAGCCCGGTACCACCGCCGCACTCGACCGTGGTCCACGACGCCGGGCGGCGGGCGCGGTGGGCCGCCACCCGATCCGCCGTCTCGACGTCGTCCACCGCGGTGGTGGCCAGGTAGGCAACCGCTCCGCCGCTCGATCCTCCGCCTGACCCGGCCTCAGCCGTTTGCGCGAGCCGCTCCGCCACCGCCGACTTCCCCGACCGGGTCCCGCCCAGGACCAGCGTGGTCACCCCTCCGCTCCTCCGGGCGGCCGGTGACGGGCGCCGTCGGCGACGGCCACGCGCACGGCGCGGGCGAGGCGCGCCCCCCAGACCGAGCGCGGCCCCCCGAAGACGTGCCGCGGGCCCTCGTCGGGGCAGGCGATGCAGACGGCGTCGGTGGCCGTGCCGGTACCGGCGATCCCGCACTCCCACAGGGCCTGGGACTTGGCCTCGGTGGCCGTGGCCACCGCGTTGACCAGGGCCGCGTCCGACAGCCGCTCGGGAACGAGGGCCACCACGTTGATCGTGCCGACCAGGCCGACCGGCGAGGCCGGGTCGTCGGCCGCCGCCCAGGTGGGATGGCCGAGCCCGATCGTGGCCGCCACCTCCACGCCGCCGTCGATCCCGGTGCAGAACTCCCGCACGTCGGCCGCGGTGAGCATGCCGACTCCCCGCCCGGCGAGGCCGAGGGAGACGGCCAGCTTGGCCAGGTGGTGGTCGGGGTCGCGCCGGCCGTACGACACGGGCACCTGGGCGTTGACGATCCACCGGCGGGTGCCGATGCCACCCCCATGGGGTGCCGAGGCGGCGACGCGCAGGGGCACGGCGGAACGCCAGACGAGGACCGGGAAGAGCCGGCCTGCCTCCCGCCGGGACCGCACCAGCATGTCGAGCGACGTCACCCGCGTCCTTTCCGAGCTGCGAGCCTCTGTGGCCGAGCCTCTCGCACAGGCAGGTCTCCTGGCTCCCGGATCGGCGCTCGCCCCGGCCTTCCCGCCCGGATGGGCCGTGGCCGTGGTGGGGTTCGCTCCCCGGTGACAGTTGCGGGACAGCCCCGGACTTGCACCGGGTTCCCTGCGCTGCGCGGCCGACAGTAGCGTTCGGCGATGACCCGTGCCGCCTCGGTCGTGCTCGTCAACACGGGGTACGGAAAGGGCAAGTCGTCCGCCGCGTTCGGGGTCATGGGCCGGGCCTGGGCCCGCGGCTGGAAGGTCGCCGTGGTGCAGTTCGTAAAGGGGGGCCAGTGGAAGACGGGCGAGCGCAAGCTGGCCGACCACTTGGGCATCGAGTGGCACACGCTGGGCGACGGCTTCACCTGGGAGTCGACCGACCTCGACGAGACAGGGGCCAAGGCCCGCCACGCCTGGGACGTGGCCGCGGCCAAGCTGACCTCCGGCGACTACGACCTTCTGATCCTCGACGAGCTCACCTACGCCATCACCTACGGGTGGGTGCCGGCCGCCGAGGTGGCGGGCACGATCCGCGACCGGGCGCCCAAGACCAACGTGGTGGTCACCGGGCGCGACGCCGCCGAGGAGCTGGTCGAGGTGGCCGACACGGTGACCGAGATGCGCAAGGTGAAGCACGCCTTCGACCGCGGCATCACGGCCAAGAAGGGCATCGAGTATTAGGGCCCGAGCGGATAGGCGTCCTGCCGGACCCCACCCCTTCCACCTCGCGCAAGTACACCTGAGGGGGGGTCGATCGCGGAGGGTTGAGGGGGCGGGGCCGGTTACGCCAGCAGCGACGCCAGGCGGACGAGGCCCTGCTCGAGGGCACCGTCGCCGAGCGCGTACGACAGCCGGGCGTAGCCCGGGGCGCCGAAAGCCTCCCCCGGCACGATGGCCACCCGGGCCGCGTCGAGGGCCACCTCGGCCAGCGTCATGGTCGAGTCGATCGTGCGACCCCTGACGTCGCGGCCGAGCACCCCGGCGAAGGAGGGGAAGGCGTAGAAGGCGCCCTCCGGCTCGGGGCAGCTGACCCCGGGGATGGCCGAGAGCAGCTCGTGCATCCGGCGGCGGCGCCGGTCGAAGGCGTCCCGCATCACGCCGACGGGCCCCATGTCACCCGTGAGAGCGGCCAGCGCGGCCCGCTGGGACACGTTGGCCACGTTGGACGTGGCGTGGGACTGCAGGTTGGCCGCCCCGGCGACGATCGGCGTCGGCGCCACCAGCCAGCCCACCCGCCACCCCGTCATGGCGAACGTCTTGGCCACGCCGTTGACGATGACGCAGCGCGCACCCACCCCGGGCACGGCGGCGATGGACGTGAACTCGTGCGAGCCGTACACGAGGTGCTCGTAGATCTCGTCGGTGAGGACCCACAGGCCGTTGTCGGCAGCCCAGCGTCCCACGGCGTCGACCTCCTCGGCGCGGTAGACCGCTCCGGTGGGGTTGGAGGGCGATACGAACAGCAGCACCTTGGTCGCTGGCGTGCGGGCCGCCTCGAGCATCTCGACGGTGGCACGGAAGCCGGTGCGCTCGTCAGTCGGCACGACCACCGGCACGCCACCCGCCAGGCGTATCGCCTCCGGGTAGGTCACCCAGTAGGGCGCGGGTACCAGCACCTCGTCACCTGGGTCGAGCAGCGCCGCGAAGCCGTTGTAGACCGCCTGCTTGGCCCCGTTGGTGACGAGCACCTGGGCGGCCTCGACGGCCCAGCCCGAGTCGCGGGTGGTCTTGGCCGCCACCGCCTGGCGCAGCTCGGGAAGTCCGGCGACGGCCGTGTAACGGTGGTTGGCGGGATCGGCGCACGCCTCGCGTGCGGCGGCGACGATGTGGTCGGGCGTGGGGAAGTCGGGCTCGCCGGCACCGAAGCTGATCACGTCGGCGCCGCCCGCCTTCAGCGCCTTGGCCTTGGCGTCGATGGCGAGGGTGGCGGACTCTTCGATGGCGGCGATGCGTCGGGACAGGGCCGAGGTGGGCATGCCGGCATCGTCGCACGAATCCGGGGGCGGGACGAAAGCCTTCCGGCCCGGACAATGTCGCCTCGTCGGGCGCGCCCCCGGCAGTACCCTCGAAAGCGCCATGTCGCCGTCCTCCGCCCCGGGTGCATGGACGCCCAGCAGCTGGCGCGCCCGCCCAGCCCAACAGCAGCCGGAGTGGCCCGACGAGGGGGCCCTCGACGACGTGCTCAAGCGGCTCGGACTGCTGCCCCCGCTGGTCTTCGCCGGTGAGGTCACCCGGCTGACGGGCCAGCTGGCCCAGGTCGCCGAAGGTCGCGCCTTCCTCCTGCAGGCCGGCGACTGCGCCGAGTCGTTCGACTGGTTCTCGGCCGACGCCATCCGCGACAAGCTGAGGGTGATCCTGCAGATGGCAGCCGTGCTCACGTACGGCGCCGGGGTCCCCGTCGTGAAGATGGGCCGGATCGCGGGCCAGTTCGCCAAGCCTCGGTCGTCGGACACCGAGACCGTCGAGGGCGACATCCTCCCCTCGTTCCGGGGCCACATGGTGAACGACCTCGCGCCCAACGCCGCGGCGCGGGTCGCGGACCCGACCCGCCTCGTGGCGGCCTACAACCAGTCCGCCGCGACGATGAACCTCCTGCGCGCCTTCACGACGGGCGGCTTCGCCGATCTCACCAAGGTCCACGTCTGGAACCAGGAGTTCGTCGCCGCCAGCCCCGAGGGGCGTCGCTACGAGGGCATGGCCTCCGAGATCGACCGGGCGCTGCGCTTCATGGCCGCCTGCGGCATCGACCTGGCGGCGGAGGCGGCCCTACACCAGGTCGACTTCTGGACGAGCCACGAGGCGCTCGTCCTCGGCTACGAGGAGGCCCTCACCCGCCAGGACTCACTGTCGGGCGCCTGGTACAACTGCTCCGGCCACCTGCTCTGGGTGGGCGACCGGACCCGGCAGCTCGACGGCGCCCACGTCGAGTTCCTGCGGGGGGTGCGCAACCCGATCGGCGTGAAGATCGGGCCCTCCACGTCGCCCGACAACCTGGTGGCGCTGTGCCGCCGGCTCGACCCCGCAGCCACGCCGGGTCGGCTGACGCTGATCACCCGGCTGGGCGTCGGGGGCGTCGAGTCGCTCCTGCCGCCCCTGGTGCGGGCCGTCACCGCCGCGGAGCTGCCGGTCGTGTGGGTCTGCGACCCGATGCACGGCAACACGTTCGTGGCGCCATCCGGCCGCAAGACCCGCCACCTCGATGCCGTGCTGGGCGAGCTACGCGGGTTCTTCGCCGTCCACCGGTCCGAGGGCACGTGGCCCGGCGGCGTGCACCTCGAGCTGACGGGCGAGGACGTGACCGAGTGCCTGGGCGGGTCCGACGAGGTGCTCGACAGCCACCTCCAGGATCGCTACCTCACCGCCTGCGACCCCCGCCTCAACGCGCGCCAGTCCCTCGACGTGGCCTTCGAGGTCGCCGCCATGCTCCGCGGCGAGGCTCAGCGGTCGTCGCCGCCGGGGTCCGGCAGCACCTCGTAGCGCACCCCCACCGCGTCGCGCTGCACCTCCCGGAGGCGCAGGCGCGCCTCGAGCTCGCCGGCCGCTGGCATCAGTCGGCGCCGCGCCCGGATGGCGGAGAAGTGGACGATGGCACCGCCTCGACGCCCGGCCGTCGCTCCCGCTTCCTCCAGCTGGCGGCCGAACGAAGCGTTGCGCCGTCCGGTCAGGTAGTCCATCTTCGCCGGCAGCGGCGCCGTGCGGCGGCCCGTGAGCAGGAAGACGGCGTCCACGCCGTTGCTGTACACGGGCGCGGACGGCGGGAGGTCGGCGAGGGCCGCCACCACCGTCGACCGGCGCCAGGCTTCGGCCGTGTAGCCCCGCCGGTCCACGCTGACGTCGCCCAGGCCGCCGGCCACCCACACCGCCGCCTGGGCCAGTTGGAGCCCGCCGACCACGCACGAGGCGACGAGCAGCCCCCAGCGGGCGCGCGGCCAGCGGCGGCCGGCGGTCAGCACGACGGCAACGGTCCCCGGCACGGCCAGGACGGCCAGGGGGACGAGCGCCCGGCCGTCGAAGCGGGCGCTGGCGTCGAGCACCAGCCGGTACACCACGAGCACACCGGCGTAGATCCCGGCGAAGGTCGCCACCAGCACCGGCAGCGGGTCCCGCACCGGACCCCCGTCGGAGGGCCCGCCGTCGGCCGGGGTGGTGGGGCTCCGCCGCCACAGGAGCACCGCCAAGGCGCCGACGAGGACGAGGAAGAAGATGACGGCGCCAGCCCGGGCCGGTAGCGGCACGTCGAGCGGCAGCACCCACCGCGAAAGACCGGCGGCCCCGATCAACAGGTCGCGCTCGTCGATGCCGTGGAGGGCGAGGGGCCGGTTGACGCCGCCCGCGAACGCCGCCCAGGCGACGACGGGCGCCAGGCCGCCGACGGCGAAGATCGTGGCCTCTCGCAGGCGGCGGGCGTGGAGCAGGCCGAGCACGCCGGTCGCGACCACGGCCACGCCCACATACCGCGTCAGGCACGCCCCCGCCACCAGCGCCACCGACACGGCCAGGAGCGCGGGGCGGGGCCGGGCGAAGTGGCGGGCGAGCACCACCAGCGAGCCGAGCCCCAGCAGGAGGAAGAGCGGCTCGCTCAGCACCGAGGAGCCGATGACCAACAGGTCGAGGTTCGCCGCCACCAGCAGGCCACCGGCCAGCCCCGCGGCCAGCGTGAGGCGCCGGGCCAGCACGACGCTCACCAGCAGCACGATGGCGCCGGCCAGCAGGGGGTTCAGCCAGGCGGCGGCGGTCAGGGGGTCGATACCGGTGAGGCCGATGCCCCCCAGCACGAGCGGGAACAGCGGCGGAAAGCCGGCGAGGGGCTGGGTGCCGGGCGGGGCGACGAACCCGTCACCGCCGACCAGGCTGCGGGCGACGCCCACGTAGAAGGCCGAGTCCGGGGTGGCGGTCGCACCCAGGCGGGTGACCGCCAGCAGCGCGACGCCGACGGCGACGGCCGGCACGGCCGTCAGCGCAACCCGCGCCGGCCCCGCCCGGCGCCCGGGGCTCACCCCCGGATCTGTCCGTCCCCCGTCACCACGTACTTGAGCGTGGTGAGCTCGCGCAGGCCCATCGGCCCCCGGGCGTGGAGCTTCTGGGTGCTGATGCCGATCTCGGCGCCGAAGCCGAACTCCTCGCCGTCGGTGAAGCGCGTCGAGGCGTTGACGATGACCGCGGCGGCGTCGACCTCCCGGCTGAACCGCGTGGCCGCGGCCAGATCGGTGGTACAGATCGCCTCCGTGTGGCCGCTGCCGTAGCGGTTGACGTGGTCGATGGCCTCGTCGAGCGAGCCGACGACCGCCACCGACATCTTCATGGCGAGGAACTCGCGGGCGAAGTCCGCCTCCGTGGCGGCACCGATCGAGCCGACTAGGGCGCGGGACCGCTCGTCGCCGACGAGCTCCACGCCGTCGAGCGCGGCCACCACACGGGGCAGGAACCGCTCGGCCACGTCCTCGTGGACCACCAGCGACTCGGCCGCGTTGCACACCGATGGGCGCTGCGTCTTGGCGTTGACCACGATGTCGAGCGCCTGGTCGAGGTCGGCGCGGGCGTCGACGTAGACGTGACAGTTGCCGTCGCCGTCGATGACGTAGGGCACCCGTGCGTGCTGGCGGACGCTGGCGATGAGCGACGGACCGCCCCGGGGGATGAGGCAGTCGATCGAGTCCCGCAGGCCCATGAACTCGGCCGCCGTCTCGTGGCTCGTGTCCTCGACGAGCACCAGGGCGTCGGCGGGAAGGCCGACCTTCTCGACGCCGCCGCGCAGGGCGGCGGCGATGGCGACGTTGGACGCCAGCGCCGCGGAGGAGCCCCGCAGGAAGGCGGCGTTGCCCGACTTGAGGCACAGCCCGAAGGCGTCGCTCGTCACGTTGGGCCGGTTCTCGTAGATGATGGCGACGACGCCCAGCGGTACCCGCACCTTGGTGATGCGCAGACCGTTGGGACGGGTCCAGCCCTCGACCACCTCGCCCACCGGGTCGCGCAGGGCGGCGACCTGGCGCAGCCCCCCGGCCATGGCCTCCAGGCGCCCGGGGCTCAACCGCAGCCGGTCGACGACCGTGGCGCCGACACCGGCGGCCGCGGCCCGGGCCACGTCGTCGGCGTTGGCCGTGAGCACGGCGTCGGTCTCGCCGAGCAGGCGATCGGCGGCCGCGGCCAGCGCGGCATCCTTGACCGCGGTGGAGGCCGTGGCCAGCACCCGCGACGCCTGCTTGACACGCCGACCCAGCTCCGCCACGGGGGGCGACGCGGCCGTCGGCATCGCCGGATCGTACCGGCGGACCGGTCGCCCGACCGGAAATCCCTCAAGCCAGGGCCCCGTGCGGCCGATCCTTTCCCCACCAGACCGCTGATCGAGGAGCCCATCGCCCGGCCACAACCGGCGGACGTTGGGCTGCCGTAGAGGGAGGACCACCATGAGACTCACCACCAGGGCACGGCGAAGGGCCGTCGCCGCCGTCACGGGAACCCTGATGGGCGCATCCGCCCTCCTCGCCGGCGCAGGCCCCGCGCCCGCCGCCGAGGTCGGGCACTGGGGACGCTACAAGTGGGACGCCGGCCGGGTCACGGCCGACGACCGGGCCTTCTGGCTCTTCGACCGCACCGACGACCCGATGCTGCACGCCATCATCGAGGCCGTCGCCGGCGCCTGGAACGCCGCTCGGGCCGAGAACATGGCCCTCGAGGGCGACAAGGCCTACGAGACGCCGTTCGTCCGGGTGCACCGCGACGACAAGAACGCGGGGAAGTGCTTCGTCAACCAGACGCCCGGCTACTCGGCGGCGTCGGCCTGCAGGCTCCCCTTCGACTTCAAGGTGATCTCGGCCCGGTCCCGCGCCGGTGCGGACGGCCACCTGAGCGGCGGCGCCTTCGCCCTCGGTGAGGGCCTCAGCTTCGAGGACGCCTTCACGGCCGTCTGCCGCGGCTTCGGCGTGCTGATGGGCCTCGACGCGAGGGAGGGCGACAACACCTCGTGCATGACGACGAACTCGGTTCCCAAGGGCACGCTGCTCTGGTACAGCCCCGCCGATGTGACCGCCATCAAGGACATCTACAAGGGCCACACCGACGGCCCGGCGGCAGCCACCACCACGACCACGACGACGGCGCCGTAGGCATGCGGCATCCTGGCGACATCCTCGTACCGCTCGCACCGTCCACCCGATCCGGCCGTACCTGCGTGCGGGGCCTCGTGCCTCGCACGCTCGTCGTCGTCGGGGTGGTGGCCTTCACCGCAGCCTGCTCCGGCGGCGGCGAACCCCCGCCCGCACGCGGCCGCGCCGTGGCCTCATCGGACGCCAACGGCGAGGCGACCGACCCGACGGTGTTCCCCTCGCCGACGACGGCGCGCTCCGCCAACTCCAGGCCCTCCACCGGCTCGGTCGGTGAGAGCGGCAGCCTGCTGTCTCCCCCGGTCGTGGGCGCCGGCTCCTCCACGCCCGTTCCCACCCTCGTGCTGGCCACGGGCAACGGCGAACGCACCGGCGTCCCGGAGCCGCCCCCCGACACGGTCTCGCTCGAAGACCTCTACCGGCAGGGCCAGGTCGACGTCTCCCGCTGACCCCCGTCGGTCGCTGGCGGGCAGGCATCTGCGAGAGCTCAGCCGGGAAGGGTGACGAGGTCGTCACGGTGGACGACCTCGGGGCGCACCCCGTCGGGGAGCTCGCTCGTGCGCCGGCCGGCGATCGACGCCAGCTCGGCCGAGCTCAGGGTGACCAGTCCCTTGGCGAACACCTGACCCCCACCGTCGCAGATCTCCACCGCGTCCTCCGGACCGAAGGCGCCCCGCACCTCCCGCACGCCGGCAGCTAGCAGCGACGTCCCGCGCTCCACGAGGGCCCGGCGGGCGCCGTCGTCGACCACGATGGTGCCGGAGGCACCGACGGCGAACGCGATCCAGAGCTTGCGGGCCGGCAACCGCCGTTCGTGGGGCCACACGACCGTGCCGACACCCGCCTCACCGCCGACCGCCCCCGCCAGCACGCCGTCGCGGGTGGCGGCGGCGATGACGGTGCGCACGCCGGACCAGGACGCCATCTTCGCCGCCGCCAGCTTCGACGCCATCCCGCCGCTGCCGCGCTCGCTCCCACTGCCACCGGCGGCCGCCTCGAGCACCGAGTCCACGGCGACGATCTCGGCGATCAGCGACGCGCCGTCGCCGAGCCGGGGATCGGCGCTGAGGACGCCCGGCATGTCGGTGAGCAGCACGAGCAGCTCGGCGCCGACCAGGTTGGCGACGAGCGCCGCCAGCCGGTCGTTGTCGCCGAAGCGGATCTCGTCGTCGGCCACGGCGTCGTTCTCGTTGATCACGGGCACGACGCCCAGCTCGAGGAGTCGCTTGAGCGTGTCGCGCGCATGCAGGTACTGCGAGCGGTGCACGAAGTCGAGAGGGGCCAGCAGCACCTGCCCGCCCACGAGGCCACAGGCGGCCAGCGCCTCGTCGTAGACGACCATCAGCCGGCTCTGGCCCACGGCCGACACGGCCTGCAGAGTGGCCACGTCGTTGGGCCTCCGGCCGGCGAGCCCGAGCGCAGGGAGTCCGGCGGCGATGGCGCCCGACGTGACCACCACGACGCGATGGCCCTCCGAGCGCAGCCCGGCGACCTCCGCGGCCAGCTTGGCCACCGCGGGGCGGGCGACCTCACCGGCTTCGTCGGTGATGGACGACGTGCCGACCTTGACCACGACGGTCATCGACGGAACCGCTCCGGACCCGCGGTCAGCCACGAGGGCGCCTTCCCGCCTTGCGCTCAGCAGCCGTCCGGCGGCGAGCGGTCGATGCCGGCTCGGCGGTGAAGCCGCCGTCGGAGTACTCGAACGTCGCCGCGCCGACGCGCACCGCGTCACCGGGGCGTGCCCCGGCTCGGGCGAGCGCCCGGTCGACGCCGAGCCGGCGCAGACGTTCGGCCACGTAGGCCGCGGCCTGGCTGTCGGTGAGGTCGCTGACCGCCGTCGCCCGGACCGCCTCCCGGCCGGTGACGACGAAGGTGCCGTCGGGATCGCGCTCGACCCGCACGCCCTCGGGCTCGGGCCGGTGCACGACGAACGCCGCCGGCGGTCCGGACGCCGACCGAGCCTCACGAACGAGCTGGTAGGTGCGGCCCACGAGCTCCACCAGGCCGGACCCAGTGACCGCCGAGACGCGCAGGCCGTCGAAGGACGACGTGGCCACGTCGTCCTTGGTGCCGACGACCAGCCGCGGCCGGTCGAGCAGCTCGGGCCGGTGGTTGACGAGCTCGTGCAGCAGCACGCGCTCCTGGGTGGCCGGTGCGATGCCCGTCGCCGGGGCGAGGTCGACCAGCACCAGCAGGGCCCGGGCCCGCTCGATGTGACGCAGGAAGGTGTGGCCGAGGCCGCGCCCCTCGCTGGCCCCTTCGACGAGGCCCGGGATGTCGGCCATGACGAGCTCGCCCCCGTCGGTCCGGACCACGCCGAGGTTGGGCTCGAGCGTGGTGAACGGGTAGTCGGCGATCTTCGGCTTCGCCGCCGACACCCGGGCGATGAGCGTGCTCTTCCCCGCGTTGGGAAACCCCACCAGGGCGACGTCGGCCAGGAGCTTCAGCTCCAGGTGCAGCCAGCGTTCCTCGCCCACCTCGCCCTGCTCCGCGAAGCTCGGCGCCCGCCGACGGTTGGACAGGAAGCGGGCGTTGCCCCGCCCACCCCGACCCCCGCGGGCGGCGAGCCAGGTCGCCCCCGCCTCGACGAGGTCGGCCACCACCTCGCCGGCCTGGTCGGCGACGACGGTGCCCTCGGGCACCGCGACCCTCAGGTCGGCCCCTGCCTTCCCGGCGCGACGCCGGCCCGCGCCGTGGGCGCCATCGGCCGCTCGCCGGTGGGGGTGGTCACGGAACGCCAGTAGCGAGGCCACCTCTTGGTCCGCCACCAACCAGAGGTCTCCGCCGCGGCC
>Ga0187892_10004868_pt1 | contig 21958 bp, 21 predicted proteins | sample MA1701073metaG_FD_139345 | JGI IMG/M metagenome (GOLD analysis project Ga0187892, IMG submission 139345) | Bio-ooze microbial communities from a basaltic lava cave in the Kipuka Kanohina Cave System on the Island of Hawaii, USA - MA170107-3 metaG ... | reverse complement strand
CTCCCGCTCTGCTATATTCGCCTGTAACTCGATGATCCTTAACTCCTTGGCCTTTAACTCTTTATCCTGCCTCTGGATGAGGCTATCCTTCTCCGCTACCTCCCCATAGAATGCCTTTAGCACCGTCTCCCGCTCTGCTATATTCGCCTGTAACTCGATGATCCTTAACTCCTTGGCCTTTAACTCCTTTTCCTGTCTCTGGATGACATCATCCCTGCAAGTTAATTCATTATGCAGTGCTTCTATCTTTGAGTCTTTATCAGATTCATCAATAAGGCGTTTTACCTTATCAACGGCCTCTCCGATAAGGAGCGTTCCGTTTTGGCGATGCATCTTCAGGGTCTTCTCATCTGCTTGGATCAGGTCCATATTCTCTAATGCCGTTGCTTTAAGGGCATAGATGCGTCTATTGAAGTCCAGTAAGTTAAAACCTTTATATGATTCCAACAGCATAGGGGGGCCATATATTTTCTCACCGATAAGGTTTTCCGCCTCATTTAGATCCTTCGCCTTAATAATCTCATCACGTTCCCGTTCTATCCCTTCTCTTAGGTCAAGATTGGACAGGGAATATGGTACAGCATAAACTAGTCTGTCATACCGGGATAATATATAGCTCTTTGACAGGCCAATCGTTGGAAGCGGCGTTTGCCTTTTATCTTCTATCCCCGGGAATACCAGATTGGTCGGCTTCCAGCGGCTGGCTTCGGCTCGAACACTCCAAATGGCGTGATTGATTGAGAAGTTCTTAAATGCAGACCCTACAGCGAGGACTACCCCGCAGTGGACCGACTGATAAATGTCTCTATCTTTTCCGGCATCAAGGAAGCTTATATCATAGTCGGATATACGCCCTTCACAGTCATGACCGCAAAGTATTCCGCCTTTTCTCCTAACCAGTGGGGCATATTGCTTAATGTCATTTGCTAGCGGCTCGTATCTGTGGTCAGCGTCGATAAAAACTAAATCAAACATATTGTCTTTCAATATTTCCACACCCACATCTGAGCGAGAACGAATCGGGATTACCACATCTTCAAGTCCTTCAGTGCATATCCTGTTCCAGAAAAAGGAGAATATATCTGTTTTTTTGGCAATTTCAATCAATTCTGTGCCCTCGTTACCCTTCCACCAGTCAATACAGTAAAGTTGACCACTGTTTTCTTGTGCGACTTTTCCGAGCAAAACCGTAGAATCGCCGCACCAGCTTCCTACCTCGAGGAACTTACAGCTAGCCCTTGCCGCTGACTCTGCAAGTGTAATCAGGACGATCCGCTGTTCATGGGTATGGATCTGTTTTTCTTTGATATCAAGGTTCTGTCCTGAATTCTGTAGAAATTGGTTTCTCTCGGAATTCATGGCTCTAAAATGACCTCCATATTTGCCCTACAACTCACGATCTCAAAGCGATCAATGGGGAGGATCCACCATCAGGCTGCTTTCTCAGTGAGATCCTACGGTATCTGGTTCAACTCCTGCCAGCCATCGATCCGCCGTACCTTGATCTGTTATATTCTCTTCCAACTCTATTATCCTTAACTCCTTGGCCTTTAACTCTTTATCCTGCCTCTGGATGAGGCTATCCTTCTCCGCTATCTCCTCATGTAATGCCTTTACCTTCAGGTATATACTTGAGCAATATGATAAAATAAATAGGGTCAGGCTTACCCCATTGCACGAAAGGCTCTACCTCCAGTCTGCTGTCACTGAGTATCTGCTGCTTGATCTCCGAAGATATTCTGATCTGTCTGCTAATTAAGTCTTGCATAATGACCTTCGGGGAGAAAAGAATCAAAGTGTTTCTTTGGTGTAAGCCTCCACCACCTCAGATGGATTTCCCTTCAGCTTTATCAGTCCTCTATCCAGCCAAATGGCCTCGTCGCACCAAGATCGGATTAGTTCAAGATCATGGCTCACCAGAATAATTGTTTTATCCCGCTTCTTAAAAGTGTTCATTCGTTCCATACATTTTCTCGTAAACATGGCATCACCTACTGCAAGAACCTCATCGATCAACAGAACTTCCGGATCCACATGAACGGCCACTGAGAAACCAAGCCTCATATACATCCCGCTGGAATAAGTACGCACCGGGTCATCGATAAATTCCTTGAGTTCAGCGAAATCAACAATTTCGTCAAATTTCGATTTGATTTCATTCTTGGACAGCCCAAGGATAATACCATTGATGATCACATTCTCACGACCGGTCAGTTCAGGGTGAAAACCAGCCCCAAGCTCAATAAGAGCTGCAACCATACCATTTACAGACATCGTTCCTATATCGGGTTTTAATATCCTGCTAAGCACCTTAAGCAGGGTGCTTTTGCCCGAGCCATTTCGGCCAATGATACCTAACGTTATACCCTTTTCCACTCTTAAGTCGATATCACGTAAAGCCCAGATCACGTCCGGGCTTCTACCTCTCCGACGCCAGAGATCGTACAGAAAATAGGACTTAAGGGTTGTAATTCGCGGGCGTTCCGTGCGTCGTCGGTATTTTTTCGAAACTCCCCTAAATTCAACTGCTATCATACTAGATCTCTTCTGCAAAGAGGTCCTTCCTAGTCTCAAAGAAAGAAAGACCCATGACAAGCAAGATAGATGAGAGTCCAGCCATCCCCACAAGACTGGACACTGAGGGCCACTGATTATAAAAGAAGATAGCCTGGTATGCCATCATTAAATGAGCCATTGGGTTTAAGTCAACAAAGATATGGTATCTTTCAGGCACCATAGTAATTGGATAGAAAATAGGGGTTAGGAAGAACCAGAACATCAGAAGATTTGGTATAACATGCAGAAGGTCACGGAACCTGACAGTGAGGGAAGAAACAATTAAAGCAAGACCATAGGTAAACATAAACTGGATGCATAGAATAACAGGGAAAAAAATGACAGGCCATGATAATTTTATTTCAAAGAAAAAGAGAAAGATGAATAGTAGCGGTATACTCAATAGATAATGGAGCATGTTGGAGCCAACGCTGACCAAAGGAAATATTTCAGAGGGAAGATAAACTTTTTTGATCAACCCCCCGTTATTAATGATAGAGTTTGTAGACTCATTAAGACCAGAAGAAAACCAGGCCCATGGTAGGATACCGCTTAATAAAAAGACCGAGTAGTTTTCCATGTCAATGCGCAAGTAGATCGAGAAAATCAGAACATAGATCAACATCAAGACTAAAGGATTCACAAAGGACCACAAAAAGCCCAGTGATGTGCCCCGATATCTGGCCTTTAGTTCACGTAGAATGAGAACCTGAACCAGTACACGATACCTGTAAAGTTGCGTTAACCCGTCGATCACCTAAAACCTTTATTAAATATTAAAGTAAAGTTACTACTTTAATACTAAATCAAAGACGTGATTAGACACTTCATATGTCCAAGCTTGCTGAAACACGAGTGGTTTTGCATTCCTCGTTGTCTACTTCTTCCGGCATTACTCTATATCAGGTTTTCCTACACAAGTCAATGATTCTGTGTATGTTTATTAGTTAATTGCTAACTTAGTTAAGAAGCTAACTATGGTCAACTGATGTAAACGTCACAGCTCACACTTAAGATAATTAAATATATTTATGCGAGCAAAATGTGTACCTAATTGAGCCCAGCATTTAGATTTGCTGAAAATATGCGCACAATCTATTTTTGCTCTATCAAGAACAATTCTCCTGCAATGAGTAAGAACTATTTACATTTCATGGGGATCTGGTTAAATACATAACCTGAAATTCTCAAGAACATGTTTAACTGATCTAGCGATCCTATAGTGAATACGAACAATGCCCTAAATTTACCCTTCAGAAGCTCAGATATAAAAATTGTCCGGTTTTGAAAATAAGGAGGGAATAAATAAAAGATTTCTCTTCCTATTAGAAGAACTTAGTCGTCTGTCCAAAAATTGACCGAGGGAAGTTAATAGTTTGTCTATTATCGGAATGCAACTCCCGATCACTGCCTCCATCGTTTACCGCCAGGCATTTTGAATAAAGATGCGGCAACCTCGACAGATGTTCCATTTTCTATTCTAAATGCCGCAAACATCAGTCCAAGCACGGTCATCAGCATCAAAGAACTCTCCGAGCCCAGCATGGGGTGAGTAATGCCTCCGACCAGTAGGACCACCAAACATCCTAACCCACCTAACCACAGACCCTGTCTCATCCCTGAATCCATGCCTATACGCATTCTGATAATCGCATAGAAATAAAATATCAGACATGCGATTAAAGCTACCAGACCTGTAAGACCCGTCTCTACAGCGACATTAAGGAACATATTATGCGCATGACTGGCACTGACAAGATGGTATTTATGGGTCACCTGTGGAAGACCGTAGGTCTTCAGACCAATTCCCAGGAGTGGTCTGTCTTTGATGATCTCCAAGGACTCCCTCCATATCTCATATCGGCCAACCATGTTGGCCTCGGTGAATGGACTCTTTAATGTGGCCACTTTTTGAGTAAGTCGTTCACTGAATGACATTCCTATCCAGACAGTACCCACCAGTAAGATAATAGCTAACAAGGCTTTCCAGTCCAATCGAATCAACCCAACAATGATCAGCATGGCTAAAATGGCCAACCAGATCCCTCTTGCGTAGGTCAAAACAAGAACAAAGCCTGTAAGTCCAGTCACAAGTATAAGGGTACTCTTGAAAAGATATTCCCTTTTAAGACTCAAAATAAGACCCAGCAGAACAGCCAAGAACATGGCCAAAACCTGAGCCGTGGAGTTTTTATCCCCTAAAGAAAGCATCTCCAGTTCAGGTCCAATGGAAAAATACTTGTATATTCCTGCAAGATCACCTAAGACAATGCCACCCATCAGGCTTAATAGAACATACTTAATCTTCGGGTAAGTGTCTATACTGTGGATTAGGATTAAGAAAAAAATGGTGTTTCGAAGGGCATCCAGAGCTCCACGGGTTGCCCGATTATCGTAATCAGAAAAGATAGCACTGAGGAATGCCACCCCCACAAAAAAGAGCATTGCCCACGCTAAGGGTGGAATCCAGAGTTTCTGCTTGTCTCGTTCTCGAACCAACTTGGTGAGCCAAAAGGCCAGAGTCATCCAGAACCCTGCAGCCTTGAGCTTCTCATGGAGGGGCATAAAGAAAATGGTGATAAGAATACCGATCAGAATCAGTTGATCCAGGTTGATGATATGTTTTTGAATGGTGATTTTTGAATCAGTCCATGGTGAAAGCAGTTTTTCTTCTACTGCCACCTCACCCTCCATTTAAAGATGATAACCTTTTTCTTAGTAGTTCTTATAGCAGATTTAGTATAGTGTTTCAAGAAGTTTTACTTGTCTCAATTTTACCCAAATCACCTGATATAGTGAAGGATATTGAGGTATTATTGATGCAATAAATCTGACTATTGGGTATAATGTGGCCTATGGCAAAAGAAATTAAGCATTTATCCCGTTTGATTCAATGGCAGTTTTTTATCTCTATTTGCCTTATTGGGGGGTTAACCCTTACAGTGATGACTTTCTTTGGACGACTTTGGTGGGGGTTCGAGCTGGCGACTCATTTCAGGGTACAATACGTCATCTTGTTTTTCTTTCTTCTGGTCGTCATGGCCGTGAGAAGGCAGTGGTTACTGGTTGGAATAACAGGCATCTGCATGGCGGTTCATCTCTTTCATATCTTGCCCGTCTATCTAAGCCCAGGGGAAAGTTTTGCTGAATCAAAATCCGAAATGGTGAAGATCTTCTCCTCAAATGTTCGCAGACATAATACCCACCACCAACAGGTGATTGATCTTATCTCAAAGGAGACACCGGACGTGGTGACATTCCAGGAACTGGACAATACGTGGCTTGAAGCTTTAAAACCTCTGGATGAAACTTACTCTTATCGTCGGGTCATTAAGGTAAATTTCCGCGAACGTCTTGCCCTGTACAGTAAACTACCGATCATCGCCTCTCATGAAAAGTATTACGGGAGTTTTAGGATTCCAGTCTTAATCACCACTCTGAATGTAAAAGGCTATCATCTGGTTGTCTATACGACCCATTTGACCTCCCCCACCACAATAAGGGATGCGCGGGCACGCAATCAAGCCCTCCGTCAGCTTGCCCAGGAGATTCCTTTGGTTAAGGAACCAGTCGTCCTCGTTGGAGATTTGAATATCAGCCCTTGGTCTCCTTATTTTTATGATCTGTTGAGGACGAGCGGATTAAAGGATTCCCGGGATGGATTTGGGACTCAGGCCTCTTGGCCGACCTATGTCCCACTCTTCTTGATCCCTCTGGACCATTGCCTAGTTCATTCTTCAGTCCAGGTGTTGGATCGAAGGTTGGGACCCTATATCGGTTCGGATCACTATCCGGTGATGATCAAATTAGCCGTGCCGGATAAATCTTAAACAGAAGTAAGTATTGTTACATCAGGGCTGCGGCCCGGGGGCGGTGAACCGGCCGTCTCGAAGGCTGCCGCTTCGATGGCTCCGATGCTGCGGCGGTCGAGAGCCGAGGGTCTGCGAGGACCGTAACCGCAGCAGTGCCCGTGCCGGTGAACTGGCTCCGGGCTGCAGCCGAAAGATCAAACGTAACAGGAATAATTTCGTTTGTATTACTTTCTGTTTTTTTTGGGGTGTGTGGAGTTTTTTGAAAGCTTGCGATCCAGCTCTTCGAATGCGCTGTACCCGACCAGATCATAAAGTTCCTGCCGGGTCTGCATACGACTCAACAGCCCTTTCTGGGTCCCGGTGTTCTTTAATTCAAAGAGTGTCTGCTGAATGGCCTTCATGGCCACCCGGAAAGCGGTCATTGGAAACAGAATCATGCGATACCCCATTTCTCCAAATTCCTTCACAGAGAGATACGGAGTTCGGCCAAACTCAGTCATGTTGGCCATCAAGGGAGCCTTAACCTTTCTTGCAAATTCTTCAAACTCTTTGGCCGATTCCAGGGCCTCGGGAAAGATCACGTCTGCACCAGCTTCTAAGTAACACTGTGCCCGAGAAATTGCATCCTTCAGGTCGTTCACGCCACGGGCATCGGTCCTGGCAATGATTAGAAAATCCGGATCAGATCTGGCCTGGACCGCTGCCTGGATCTTCTCGGCCATGGCTTGGGGCGAAATGAGTTGCTTCCCGCTGAGGTGTCCACAACGCTTTGGCATCACCTGATCTTCAAAATGGACCCCAGCTAGACCGGCCTGCTCGAATACCTCGACCGAGCGGATCACATTCAATGGTCCGCCAAATCCAGTTTCACCATCCACGATGACCGGGATTTTTACGGATTTGGTGACATACGAGGCCTGGCTGGCCACCTCGTTTAATGACAGTAAACCCACGTCCGGGAGTCCAGCCACTCCATTAGCCAGTCCTGCCCCAGAAATATAAACCGCCTGAAACCCACATTGTTCCACTAAGAGAGCAACAGCCGCATTGAAAGCACCAGGGAGCACCACCACACCCTCCTTCATGAACCTCCTGAGCCGTGCTGCTTTGGAATGGCTCTTCTTCATGCTGACCGCCTCTGAACGGAGGAAAAAAGGGATAACACCTCCGACGCGTCCTTGATCTTTTCCAGTTCCCAAAGCCGATCCAGAACTCGCTGGATTTTTGGGGGAGTCAGAAGACCATGGCAAAGACTGGCAAATTTCCTTTCTACTTCTGTATCTGTCATAGGATTTTTGGGGTGGCCTTTGGGATAATCCACCTGTTTCGTGTATTTTGTACCATCCCTTAAAGTAATCTCGATCAGGTTCGGCATGGCCGCGGGATATTGGTTATCAAGCCAGGGATCGGCCACTATCCGGATTTTTTCCATGAGTTGGTGCAGTCGAGGATCTGCTATCCGCCGATCCGAGAATTGTGCCAGTCCAACCTCACCATCCATTAAAGCAACGGCCACGCAGTAGGGAAGACTGTGGTCAGCAGTTTCTCGGGTCTTGGGGCGCCACTTCTCAGACCCACTACCAATGATCTCTACTGCTGCATCGAAGGTTTTGACCTGGACAGATGCAATTTCCTTGATGGGAATCTTTGAGCGTAGTTCCAGAGCCGCATCAATCGCACTTTGGGCATGGTATTCTGCTGGATAAAATTTAAGATAGGTATCAAGAATCTTAAAAGCACCATTTCGACCCGCTAAGGGCCCCAATTCAAAAGGACCTGAAACCCATCTTAAAAAGCCCTTTTCACCTTCGAAGATTGGGGCTGGGCCACTCATGCCTTCCTTGGCCAGGAATGAGGCAAAGATCCCGTTTCTGGCCGCATTGGCAAATGCACTGGCCTTCCACATGGACAGCTCTCCCACCCGGGTCTGGCGCAGGGCCACATTTGCCACACCTGCCAGCCCCAGCGCATGGCGGATCTGATCCGGCGTCAGTTTTAATAGTCTGGCCGTCACCAGGGCACTGGAAAAGGCCCCATAGGTCACATGATCCCATCCCCGTGCGCGCAGGCTAGCCGCATCGCACAACCGGCACTGAACTTCATAGCCGACCACGATGGCTGTGATCAGTTCGCGCCCCGTGACATGCTGCAATTCAGCTACAGCCAGCGCGGCAGCAATGTTGTCGCTGGGATGGGCCGGTTCCTTGGAGAGATAGGTGTCATTATAGTCCAGATACCGAACCATCGTCCCATTGGCAAAGGCCGCCATCTCTGGTGAAGTCTTGATCGTCGTTCCAAGAATGCTGGCTCCTGGTGAGCTTTTGACTAATCTGGCCATTTTCACCGCAATCCTGCAAGGTCTTGCAGAATAAGCTCCCAGTGCACAACCCAGGGAATCAATGATCCTGCGCTTCACCTCATGAACGACCGGTTCCGGTAAGTCTTCATACCGGAGAGAGCAGGTGTATCCTGCCATTTGATCTACAATCGTCTTCATTTATATTTATATATTAGGGACTCGCTTTGCTTGTAAGATAGCACAGTGATCCATATATATTTAAAATTATAGGGGAAATTGTGAGATTTAGCAATGAAAAGAATTAAAAAATCAACTCTGAGAGAGGCGATCAAGAGCCTCATGGTACTTTAGGCTAGTCTGTTGAATAACTTTATCGGGCAGGCGCGGAGCCGGCGGCTTACGGTTCCAGCCGATGGAGTCTAGATAGTCCCGGACATACTGCTTGTCAAAACTGGGTTGAGGACCTCCGGGGGCATAACTGTCTTTGGGCCAAAAACGGGAAGAATCCGGTGTTAAAATTTCATCAATAAGCATAAGATTTTGAGTACCTGGATCTAAACCAAATTCTAGTTTAGTATCCGCAATAATAATACCTTTGGTTTCTGCATAGACAGCGGCTCGCTGATAGATCTTCAGACTCGCCATTCTGATTTCATTCGCCAGGCTTTTGCCAATCATCTGGCTCATTTGTTCAAAAGAGATGTTGATATCATGGCCCTCGGTGGCCTTGGTGGAAGGAGTAAAAATCGCCTCTGGCAATCGATCAGACTCTCTTAGCCCCTTCGGTAACGCTTGTTCGCACACCGTGCCATGTTCCCGGTACTCTTTCCAAGCCGAACCCGAGAGGTATCCGCGAATAATACACTCTACAGGCAGAGGCTTGGTCTTTTGCACCAACATGCTTCTCCCTGAAAGGATCTTATCAAAACGGTGGCATGATGGGGGAAACTCCCCTACATCGGTACTGATCAAGTGATGGGGAATGATATCTTCCATTGCCCATAACCAGTCAAACCAAAATTTAGAAAGTTGTGTCAGCACGTATCCCTTGCCTGGAATCCCCTCTGGAAGAACCACATCAAAGGCCGAAATCCGATCCGTGGCCACCAGCAGGAGGGAATCGCCCAAATCATAAATATCCCTCACCTTGCCCTGCCGCTTGGGGCCAAGCGCCTCCAGATGTGTCTCAAGTACCATCGGTCCGTCCCAAGTTTTTTTCACCATCATCTCCTATCAATTTTACTGTACAGGTGGGCCACTGCAGACTTCACTCACCGAGAAAAAAGCTTGGTACGTTCGATGCTGGTCACTTCACCACTGGTTGTGGTAATGATGGTTATATGTGGATCGCTTTCATCACGGCTTGGAATATAAAGAAGCTGTTTCATGGAATTACCTATATATTCTTCCTTATCGGGCGCGCCTGCCCTGACCAGTACTTCGCCTTCTGGCATCCCAAGCGCTAGACGCATGTAGATTTCGAAATCGATTTGGCCGCCTCTAGACTCACTGGGGCTGGATAATATCTTTATACGTTCAATATTTAGGATCCTTCCTTGCAGAATCGTAATGATGGTTAAATAAGGGTCAGCCTCTTCAGGGCTTGGAATGTACAGGAGCTGTTTAATCGATTGGGCAGTCCTCTGTGCCTCGGAGTCGAAATAGACCTCCTTATCGGGTACACCGACCCTAAAAAGCACTTCACCCTCCGACATGCCTTTTTGCAGTCGAAGATAGGCTCCCGTATCAATCTGGCCTGCAATCCCCTCTCCCCAAAACCATGCAAGGCCGATTAGTAAAGCAGTTATAAGCTTTGCCCAATACACCCCCACCCTAGCCTCATTAAAGTTCCTTGAGGTTTCATTTTAATCTTGACGGGAGATGGATGTCAATCAGAACCATACAAATTGCCTTAAGCAATATCCGGGCGGACCCAAACCGTCCGAAACTCCACCGAACGAATTAATTCCACAGCATAGGCCTGCTGAGGTGGATGATCTTCCAAAAACTGCTGCAAAAGGTCTATCGTCTCTAAGGGAGAAGACCCGATAGAAAGCAAAATATCCCCTGGAAGAAACCCTGCTCGATCGGCCGGTCCTCCCCGCACTAGGTCTACCACCACAATGCCTCGAGTAAACCTTCCCTGTGTGCGCTCAACGATTCGGAGTGGCAGCTCAATAGCCTGCGCCGAGATGCCCAGGTACCCTCGTGTAACCTTTCCCTTTGTTAATAGAGCCTGCATGATTCTTCGAGCAGTGTTCATGGGAATGGCGAAGCAAATCCCTTGGGCAGGTGCGATAATCGCTGTGTTGATTCCAATGACTTTCCCTTTCCCATCGGCTAATGGGCCTCCAGAATTCCCGGGATTTAAGGCGGCATCCGTTTGAATAATCCCATCCAGAATCCTCCCGCCTACGGTTCTCAGGGATCGGCTGGTGGAACCGATCACGCCAGCCGTCACCGTGGCCTGGAAGCCAAAAGGATTACCTACGGCCACTACAAGTTGCCCCACTCGAAGCTTTGAGGAATCCCCCAATTCGGCCGTGGGTAGGTCCGTGGCTAATGCACGAAGCAAAGCCACATCGGTTTGTGGGTCCTCCCCCACCACTTCGGCTTTCAGCGTTCGATGATCCGGAAGAATCGCCTCAATATCCTTACCTTGATGAACCACATGACTGTTCGTTAAAATGAAGCCATCGGGCGCCACGATAAAACCTGACCCTTGGCCTCCGGGAACCCTTTCCGAAAACCGGGATGAAGCATGCCCATCACCGGACACCATAATATGGACCACCGCAGGAGTCAAAGTTTCCGCTACCTGGACCACGGTCTTGGAATATGCATCCAGGGCTTCACGCTCTTCATCTACAACCTCTGTCGCAGAGAGATCATTCATTGTTATACACCTCCTTTAGTTTTTGATCCCTGTCAAAACTTTTTTGTCTGATTTAGCTACACCCTCAGATTTTTTCTGCCTCCGATTCATGAGAATCGTCGGATCCAGGATCAGCCCGCAAGACAAGCACCGCCAACCGATGAAACTGAATTTGCCGGTTTGTTGGTCGTCTGTAAACCTCTCCGTAACCATTAAATTTTCACATTTTGGGCACTTCATGAGGTGTCCCTCCTCGAAAGTATCTAAAATATAAGTTGACTGGTCAGTCTAAACTATAACTAAAAAATTTATACCCTAAAGCCCTCCAAGAAATCCTTAATCATGACACGACAACTCTTAAACGCCCCAACATCCTTTTTCACCTTTGACAACAGAATACCACCCTCAAAGGTGGCAATAACGAAACAGGCTACCATTTTAGGATCTAAACTTGGCTTTAAAACCCCACTCTCTCTTCCTAACTCCATAAGTCGCTGCATCTGAGCTTCCCATCTTAAGAAGCCATCCGCAAGCTTTCGGCGAAGGCCATCATGAAGATCCGAAACTTCAAGTGCAAGATTTCCAAAAAGGCATCCTCCCTTGCACTCCATTTTCTCTAGATCCTTTTCGGTGCGATGAAACATGGCCAGTATTTGACGAATGGGGTCCCCTTTTTGGTTAAAACTGATACCTGTCAAGAGCCATTCAGAAACTAAATCCTCCACAACAGCATTTCCTAATTCCTCTTTGCTCGAGAAGTAGTAGTATAGATTTCCTTTTGTAACCCCACACCTCTTCACAATGTCGTCCATGCTGGTATTGGTGTACCCGCTCAGATGAAAGAGGGTCTTGGCTGTCTCAATAATACGATTTCGGGTCCTTTCACCCTTTTCCCTCATCAAGACCGCACTCCGAAATTTTAATTGACCGGTTGGTCTATTTTATACCATTCTTTTTAGGCGTTGTCAATAGACGGGTCAAACGGGTGTTCTGGTTGCCCGGCCAGCTAGCTGTCTAGACTTTCCAAACAGCATCAAGAGAGGCATACAGGCAGGAACCAGATATTGTGAGGTCTTATCAGGAAAAGATCAAAAATATAAATGGGTGTAAATTGGGGGGATTTTAAAAAATTATCGCAGTCCTATCGCCTTATCTATATTTTTGGTTTTCTCAATATTTTGTACACCATCCATTATCGCATTTGTAAACTCTGTACCCTCAAGATTAGTTCCAGTGAAGTCAACCCCCATTAAATTTGCCGAAAAAAGGAGCGCTCCGCTCAGATCAGCTTGTTCTAGATTAGCTTTCTCCAAATGTGCGTCAGTAAGGATAGCTTTATTCAATTTTACATTCTTCAAATTGGCCCCGGTTAGGTTAGCACCACTCAGATCAAATTTTGACAAGTTCAGGTCACTAAGATTCTTGCCTGCGAAGTTTTTGTTTGTTTTTAAGATCAACACGACTTGATCCAGGGTGAGTTTTTCTCCCCCAGGTAAAGGAGCATGTGCGAGAATGATACCTGCGAACAATGGACTCATTATAGTTAGCTTAAACATCTTTGAATCACTCAATAAGCAAATTTAATAGATTTAGAACTCTTTGGATTATACTTTATTTGATGTGTTTATAGATGGTTTAAGCTCTTTTTGCAAGGCTTTAAATAATTGGTGCCCCCGGGATGATTTGCACCCGCTCGTGCCAAAGGCACGAAATCCCAATGTTGCCGCCAGGCCTTCCACTGCGGGATCAAATCATCCACAAAGAGTGAAAGAGCCAGGGAATGAGTGCCCCCGGGATGATTTGAACATCCGGCCAACGGTTTAGGAAACCGCTGCTCTATCCTCTGAGCTACGGGGGCTTATATATAATTCAATAAGTTATGAAGTCATTGCTCGCTGGCCCTACCCTTAGGTGTCCACTGGGTGTCCAGTCTTTGCACTGCCTCTTCGAGGTGGGCACGTGAGAGATGTGAGTATCGCACCGTCATGGTGATATCTTTGTGGCCCATCAATTGCTGCACAGTTCTCAGGTTGCATCCGCTCATCACAAGGTGGGAAGCAAAGGTATGCCGAAGATCATGAAATACAAAATCCTTTATCCCCGCCTTCTCCAAGGCCTTGTCAAAACTTCGCCGTACATTGCCAAAAGGTTTACCATTCCCATTCGAGAAAACATACTCAGTATCAGGGCGTTTGGGCAGTGCTTTTAATATTGCATACAGTGTATTATTGATCGGGATGATTTGAGATTCATTATTCTTTGATCTCAGAATTGTGATTTTGCGGTTTTCTAAATCCACATCCCTCCACCGCAGGCCTAGGATCTTCTTTTTTCGCATCCCCGTGTGCAAGGCCATCGAGACAATCGGTTTTAAATATCTTCCAGATCCCTTCGGTAGTTTATCAAGAGCTTCCATGAGCTTACCAATCTCTTTTGCTTCAAGATATCTGATCCGGCCTGGGGGCTCCTTCAACTTTTTAACCCCACGGACTGGATTATGCTGGACATACCCCCATTCAATCGCCTTGTTGAACATATGCCTCAGACACCCTATCTCTCTATTTACGGTTGCTGGCTCTACCTTCTCTAATCGCGCCGCCTTATATCTTTCAATCTTGGGAGGAGTAATCTCAAAGAGATACATGTCTTTAAAGTGAGGGATCAGATTGGGATTAAGACTGACGGTATCCCTCAGATAAGATGCGGGAGATTTGTTCGCTTTTGAGTATTCAAGATACTCTTTTGCATACTCTGAGAATATGATTTTCTTCTCTTCATATACTCCCAGATACTCACCCTTGGCAATTTTGACTTGCACATCCTTTAGCACATCTCCGGCAAGCTTCTTGGACGGTCCCACCATCTTCCTTTTGCGCCGCCCTTTAAGATAGTAATCAATGTACCAGTTCTTTCCTTTTTTATAAATTCCCATGTTCGCTTCCTTTTTTATGGCTATTGTACAGGGAATCGCGCTGAAAATTCAATCAAATCTAATTCGGTCAGGAGAAATAGTCTGACTCTTGCTTTTTTCTCCGCTCAAGCCAGGCATTGAGGTCATCTAAACGAAACTTGTTTAACCCTCCGACCTTAAAGCACGGGATTTTCTCCTGATTGACCCAGCCATACAGTGTCGAGAGCTGTATGCCTAAAAAATGAGCCGCCTCCTTGGTGTTGAGTAATTGTTTCTGGTTTCTGTCAGGGGAAAATGCCTTGTTCTTTTCAGAAACAAGGCATTCATGGCTGATCTCCTCTAGGATGTTCTTGAACTCCGAGGGGCTGCCGTACCGTATTCGTTTTCGCTCGGACAGGCTAAAGACCTTCCATCTTTTTGTTTTCAGGTTGTTGAGCGTTTTTTCATCTGATACTGCACAGATGACATAATCATATCCTGCCGCAAGACACTTCTTTATATTACCAATCTCATTTTCGGCATCCGTGCTGACCGAGACCTCAACCGCCACTCTGACTTCATCCTTTTCAAGTCCAATATCGACTGACTCACCCGTCCGGCTGATGGGCTCCTCTACCTGTGCCTTCCACCCAAGCGCCTCAGCTTGTTCCTTAATTTTATCTTGAAGCTGCTTATGGAGATCGCCGCCCTTTCCCGGTACACGTTGGGTCTCCAATACCTTCCGCCCTTTGTCGGTCAAGGCAATGGGCTTTGCTGGCTTCCCTCCTTTTCCCTGTCTTGTCTCATCCTGAACAATCAGCCCCTCCTCAATGAGCTGCTCTTTTATTCTATCTCCTTTGTAACCGCTCAGACCAAGGGCTTTATAGATTTTAGTCACGAATACACCTGGGTTCTGTTTGATATATTCCAAAAACCGTCTTTTGTCATAGGGAAGTCGTTTTTCATCCACCGGCGCAATTGCTTCTTTGCGCGGCGGTCTTTGCTTAGTGGCAATCTCCGCCTGTTTGAAATCATCTCTTGGCTTATGGTCCGCGAAAATGGCGGTCCGCTGAATCACTTCGTTTTGGACGTCATTGATATGCCTGGCGGTGACTTCATATATCCTGTGCTTGTAGCGCTCAAACTCTCTGGGATGGATCTCCGGGGTTTCAACCGTGGGGGCGAGCAAAGGCACGGCAGAGCACTGCTGGAGCTTGAGGTAATAACGTTGCCTTTGTTGGTTTTGAATCAAATAGATGAGATCAGATTGGGCCTCGGCGTGGTCACTGAATATTTCATGGGAGATGAGCTGTGCGTCAAGGTGGGAACACGCGAATGCCGCCTTGTTCTGGCAGTTGGACATCACCGCGTGGTAAATCTTTTGATCCTGGGTCTGAAGCTGCTTGAGATTTTGGTGAGACAAGATGAAGGAGATGCCAAAGCTTCTCAGCGTGGCGAGCACCGTGTCGATGTCGGGCGTCAGGAAGTTCTGGAATTCGTCGATGATGACAAAGACTGGCCGGCGGCTCCTTCGATGAAAGGCCGCCCGTTTGATCTGGTTGATGATGGAGATAGCAATGAAGGAAAAGGCTTGATTGTCGATGGGGCCATGGGCAAGTTGGGCAAGGACGATATGGTGCTCGTCCATGACGGCTTGCCAATCGAGGGTGGTCTTGAGTTGCCCGAACATCCCGCACAGGAAGGGAGAGAGACGGAAGAGTTCAAAGCGATTCTTCACCACCTGCATGATCTGATCCTGTCGGTGTGGGCTGAAGGTCTCAAACGCCCTCCACTTATCCAGGATGTATGGATCGTTCACGTGAGAGAGGTTAGCTCGCCGAAAGCTGGTGTTCGAGACGAAGGGAAATATCTCGGTAATGGACTGTCCAGCCAGAATCAGTGGGATGAGGATGGCCCGGCCCCATTCCTCAAGCCAGCGCCGCGCCTCTTGCTCCTGGTGCATCTTTTGGATTGCCTCAATGACGAGGTTCGCCTGGGTTACTGCGTCTGTATGTCCCATGCGTTCGAGCACGTTGATTCCGGGCACGGAGCGATCTTGGGGATCGATAAGATGCATGCGGGTCATGGGGACCTTCATGAACGCGCAGAAGCGAAGGAGGTGCTCGTAAGCCTCCCCTTTGCCGTCTAACAAGATGAGGCCACATTCGGCTTTGATGATGTCACGGGCAATCCGGTCCACCAAGTGAGTCTTGCCCATGCCGCTTGCGCCAAGGATATGGGTGTGGGTCTGGGCAAGCTGACGGATCGGCACACGAAGTTTAGTGTGCGTTTCTTGGTTGGTCCCAAAGGGGATTTCCATCATAGATCCGGGTGCTGCTGTTTTTGGTGTTCGTACTGGAGACGTTCAATGGCATCTCGTACCGCCTGTGGATCACGGCCCTCTTTAATGAGAGTCTGTTCTATCTTGGTGAACATTTCGCCTTGCTCACTGAGCCGTCTTGCCCGTTCAAGAAGCTCGTCTTCGGTGAGAGGGGTAGTCGGCTTGCTCTTTCCTTCTATTCTTTTGATCTCATCTGTGGCCATGAGCGCGCGAAGTTTCGCCTCTTGGATATCTGCATTGAGTGTTTCTTGGTGGGCCTCAGCTTCAAGGCCATGACGACTGAGTTCATGGAACTTTGCGGCGAGAGTAACCATTTGGTTCAGCGAATCATTCAGAAAGGTATACTTGTTCGTCCAAGCGTTTCTTTGCATCCACAGTGAGATGGCACCATAGTCTTTGGGATTTTGAATGACATCGACCAATTCCTTAAGGGCCTTTTCCATCATGTTCTGGGGGAGATCTCGAAGGAGTTGGGACGGCGCTTTGGATAGAGGATCGATGTTGTCAGGATCTCTTGGCTGCATAGCTCCTCCTTTTTCTATTGGCTTGAAAGGTGAATTTGAGAAGAGGTGACCATAAGTACCTTGGAACCAGAGAAATGCACCAATAACGAACGCTGCGATGGTTAAATAGAAGAGAAAATCAAACATGCTGGCTCCCTAAAGATTTCGCCACCGGTGGGTCTCGCGTTCCCCTCCAGTCTCTTTTAGCTTTGTGAGCAGCGTGAAATCGGTTATGGGGTAAGTGAACAAAAAGGCTCCCCCCGCGAGTTTTTCGCGGGGGACTTTTTTATCTTATTCTTCGGCTCACGTCCCGCCAAAGGGTGTTTTCCCACCCTTCTCGGGTAAGCCGAAGAATGATGATCTCGCGGTTCGTGCATTCCACCTCGAGATCTGTACCTTCTTCTTCGGTTACAATGGTTACCTTTTCTTTCGCTATCGTTATCGAAGCGCCTGGGTTTTTTGGATCTTTCCCGATGCGGAACGTGAGCCAAGGTGAAATCGGTTTTGTGTCGGTAGTGATTATCCACCTTTCTCTTTCCGGAATGCGCATGGTTGTTTTCCAGGGGCAGGGGAGTTTCAGCGCTCCGTACACCGGGGCCTTGTTTCCGACACCGCCATGCCAAAAAATGGTATTGTTCCCGTCCTTGTCGAAGTCCGGAAGTTTGAATCCATTCCGTAGCATCGTTCCCTCGTAGAAATTGCTGCAAAACTGAGCCACAATGAGGACAACGAAACAGACTGCAGACCATGACATCATCTTTTTACCAAGCTTTTGTGGCGTCATTGCCGGAATCATGTCTTGACATCCCTATACGGTATGCTATAATGCGTTCTCTCCTTGGTGGGGGCTCGCTTACCGTCTCGAGTATGAGGTGGTGAGCGCTAACCCCCAAACCAAGGAGGCCAGATGAGTTCTTTAATAAGTGAAATTAAGAAAAACTATCAGTTTGCCGTAGACAATCTGGAGCAGTGCCGACAGAGAATTGGGTCATTGGATATTCCGGAAGGAGAAAAACTTGACCTGTTAGTGCGAATACTGTATGTGAAGCTGTTTTTAGAACGCCACGACCCTCAGATGAGCCTTCTGTTCTTTAAAAACGTGCGGCTCATTCATGATAACCCAGAGATTGTCACACGGAACTGATCAACAAATATAAGGAAAGGCCTTGTACATGATACAGGGCTTTTCTTTTTTCCTATTTTTTCTTAATAGGCTAGGATAGTGCTTCAGCTACCGATCGGTTCTGGATCCACGATTATTTGGGGTTTGACGCCATCAACCTCTATATGATAGATTTGGCCAAAATTTGGTTTAGCTCCGCTTTACAAAGCGGAGCTAAAAGCTCAAAGCCCGCATAAATAAAAAGAAAAGCCCTGGATCCAAAAATCCAGGTTAGGATTATAAAACCAAGACTACTCCACTAGAAAAATAAAATCAATAATTTTTTAGGGTGGCTATTTTCTGTTCAGATTACAGTGACTTAAATGAGGGTGGCATTTTACCATTCACAATTAAACCAAAGAGAGTATTTACTCCTCGTTCAAAAGCTAAAAAGACTTCCTCATTTAAAAGCAGTGGATTGCAGTCAAGAACTATTGTAATATGATCTCCATTCTGCGTGTGAATCTGAGAAAAACCCGGAGGTCATAGCATGGACCACAAACGCCTCTTTTCTGGGCTACGCTACTGCGGTCGAGTGAGGTCAGTCAGACGAGACTATCACGTTTTCAAAGGTTCGGATCATTACGTTGTGGTCTCCCCGAAGGATGGCGTTGGTGGGAACTACACAGTGGTCACCAGGGCCGCGCTGAACTATATCGTGAATCGGCTCGGCGGCACAAAATCCATTTCGACCCCTGATGCGTTCAAAGTTTGCAAACGATCAAGGTTATTACGGGACCGCTTCACCCTCTTGAACGCGATGTACGCCTTAGTCGGAATTAAGGCGGCTCGGATCACCAAGGTGGTGGGGCAGAAGCTATTCTTCAGTATCCGGAAGGGGCCTATCTGATCGGAGCTCTGCAGAACTAACTAAGTTGTCGCCGAGAGTAATATGGGTCAATACTATTCTTCTTACCAATCGTGTGCATTTCCCACTTCCTTGATTACCTTACTAAACAATCTTAAAAGTATTCTCCAGAAATTAATATTCCAAATATATCTATTGTTAATTGTGTAGAGTATAGGATGGGTTTGTATAAACCCTAGTTGCCAGAACGGTCTCCGGCCCACTTCGTGGAGTGGGCTAAACTCTTTCCAAATTGACAAGTGGGACGCAAGAAAGCTATCATGAGGGTACTTTAGGGGGTCTAAAGAGCCGCTTCGTTGGGATGTGTTTGCTGCAAAATGAGGATATGGTTTTTTTTAAAACCAAAAATAAAGACTCTGTATGGACTTGCTTTTATTTTACTAATAATTTCTTTATACTTGGGATGTGCAACCTCCCCAATGGGAAATAGTAAAGGTCAAGATTTACATGGTACTATTAATATTGCTTTTGCAAAATCAAATGGATTTGTCTTAGTAACTGATAGCAGATTAACCGGAACAGACAAATCTGGCAAATCATCCCCAATCTCTCAGCCGGGGAAAAAACTATTTCAGTTAGATGAAAATACCTTTTGCCTACTCGCAGGGGACCTTGGGAAACAAATAACTTCAACATCAGCATTATATATAAGTGCCGCGGGCATAATCGAAAGTTTTAGACAAGAAACCCAAAGATTTCCCCGTTTTCATCAAAGTTTCAATCAAAAACTGCAGGCTTTATTCTTTCTCTTCGATCTTCACCTTTATGGAATTTCGAAACTTGAGGATTTTATTGTCGAGGCAAGAAAATCTAACCATTATTTTTCCTTAATAATGGCAGGGTACGATTCAGACGGCACGCCCAAGATTGGTTGGTTCAAAATAAATATTGAGAGAAGTTTTGGAGAAAAAGGCCAAGAATTAATTTCTATAAAAAGAGAGGCACCAGAAGAAATAACTGTTTCTGGGGGTTTTTATTTCAGGCTCGGAGGTGAATCTGATAAGGCGGAACAAATTCTAAAGAACCCCCAAAATTTTAAAATAGTTCAAGGCATCCAAAGGTATTCCCAATTGTTAAATTCTCAAAAGACAAGTGATATAACAATAGAAGAAATGAAAGAGTTGGCTTTAGCACTTGTTGCTGAGACCGAAAAAGAATACCCAAAGACCGTTGGTGGCGATATACAGGTTGCCGTTTTGAAAGACGGAAAGATAGTATACCAGGAGCAACCCGATTTTTATTATGAAATTCCCCATATGCCAATACGGATTAGGGAACATAACAGGTTTGATAGATTCCCTAATTTATCGGAGCAAGAATCAACAATTCCATTATATTTTGAAAATTGGATTGGAGGAGGTTTAATAAGATTAGACGGCCTTTTTTTCTTTAAAAATGAATTTAGAAACGTAGTTTTTTTCTACGATGGTGGACCGGCTGTATTTGGCCAAGATAACAGTGTGGAAATGTCTAGATTGATTATAGGAAAACATGCAGATTCAAAATCACCTTTTGTGGAAAATTTAATAAGAGGTTTTAACTGGGATAGTGTTATTTATCAGGGACAGTGAAAAGGGGTCATTTATAAGTATGTGGATCTTGGTCGCCAAAAGCATATCATTATCATCTATCCTTTAATGAATAAGCTGATTTCTTTTCATAATAATTCAATTCTGACAGCTTAAACCCTTAAAGGTTTTGTAATCGCCAATGAAAAGAATATGTGATTCTGTCTCTAATTGCTTAAGCAAGCTCACAAAGATTTCTCACCATTAAGAACTCCTTTTTGAATCCTCTCACTTCCCCATACCTAATAATGCCCTCTCTATACAGGCTCCCCTTATGAAGAATTCGGCACACTTGCCTTTGTGACCAAGGTTTCCCATTCCTCAGGGTGTATCCACACCTATTTAATCCTTTCGCTATTTCCCTTCCTGTCGATTCTGCAGCAGCTAAGTCAAATATCATTTTAACTATCTCCACTTCTTGTGGATTGAGTAAAATGTCCCTTCCATTTCTCCTGAAACCATAAGGAAGATTTCCACCAGGCAATAGCCCTTTTCGAACCCTTTCCTGCCTCCCTTTCCATAGCCGATCAATAATATCCCTTCGAGTTTCCTCGGCGATGGCCTCCATGATCTGGCGGATCAGGATATCCTTACGCTCCCCATTGTACTGAGGCATGTCTGCAATAAGCACTCTCACACTAAGCTTTTTAAACTCATGAAAAAGATTCTCCGCGATCCTCACCTCTCTGGAAAGCCTATCCAAGGAAGGGAGAATGACCAATCCGATTCTTCCTTTCCGGCAGTCCTGGAGTAAGCTTCTGAGGCCCTTCCGATCTTCCTTGATCCCACTTTCCCCTTCATCCTTATAAAATCTCTCCACCAATAACCCATGACGCTCTGCGTAAAGGGTTACGTCCCTAATCTGAATATCTATCCCATAGCCCTTCTTCTTTTGCTCTAGGGTGGACACCCGGCAATAGGCCACCACCATCCTCTTTTTTTCTCGCATTTATTCATGTCAGCCTCCCCTTTTTAATGTTTAAGCTCCGCTTTGTAAAGAGAGGCTAAAAACGGTATTGCCAGTCTAATAGCTATACAGAAGCTGTCAAGGCAAGGAGGGCCAGAGATGGTTACGGGATGGGTG